>Ga0180432_10004397_pt1 | contig 19392 bp, 13 predicted proteins | sample SS_ome_10_FD_132414 | JGI IMG/M metagenome (GOLD analysis project Ga0180432, IMG submission 132414) | Hypersaline lake sediment archaeal communities from the Salton Sea, California, USA - SS_1_MS_2 metaG | ecosystem: Environmental > Aquatic > Non-marine Saline and Alkaline > Hypersaline >...
GACAACGTGCGCGAGGCGCGGCGCAACGTCGACGAGCTGACCGACGGCGGCAGCACGGACATCGACTCGGCGCTGAGGACCGGGGCCGAGATCATGGGATCGAGCGAGCGGCCGCAGTACGTGGTGTTCCTGACCGACGGGCTGCCGACCGCCGGCGAGTGCGACATCGACAATATCGTAGGCAACGCCAAAGACGCCTTTGACGGGGACGTCAAGGTGTTCGTCTTCGGCGTCGGCAACGACGTCAACACCACGCTGCTGGACTCCCTGAGCTACAACCACCACGGCAGCGCCACCTACGTGGGGCCCAGCGAGGACATCGAGGCCAAGGTCAGCGAGTTCTACGCCAAGATGAGCAGCCCGGCGCTGATCGACGTCGCGCTGGAGTTTGACGGGCTGCGCACCCGTGACATCATGCCGCGCGAGCTGCCCGACCTGTTCCACAACCATGAGATTCACATCAGCGGCCGCTTCCGCGGCACGCCGAATCGCAGTGTGCACGTCACCCTGCTGGGCGACACCCAGGACGGCCGCCAGAAGTTCATGACCGACGTCGATACCAATCTGTCGACGGCCAACCACACCATCCCGCGGCTGTGGGCAACGCGCAAGGTCAGCTACCTGCTGGACCAGATCCGCCTGCTGGGCGACGACCCCGAGCTGCTGGATGAGGTCGACAAGCTGGCGATGCGCTTCGGCATCGTCACACCCTATACCAGCTACCTGATCACCGAGCCCGACATGTACTTCGATGACGTCCAACGGTCGATGACGCTCGGGGTCGAACTGGAGGAGGCCCGGGAGGATCAGAGCGGCGCGATGGCCGTCGGCCGCAGCAGGCTGAACCAGGCCAACCAGGCCGCTGACGCCGCCGCGGCGCCGCAGTCCGCGGGCAAGGCCGCCGGCGGAGGCGCGGGCTACCGCGACGAGATCTCCTACAACGTCAACACGGACTACTACGAGGCTCAGCGCCGCAGCGGCAGCGCCGACCCGTACACCACCGTCAACTACGTCAACAACCAGACCTTCGTCCAGCAGACACGCGACGCGGGCGGCCAGCAGTGGACGGACGCGCGCTACGATGCCGATCGCCAGGACGTGATCCAGGTGACTTCCTACGGCGACGTCTACTTCCAGCTGCTCGACGAGTACCCCGAGCTCGGCGAGTACCTCAGCCAGGGCGAGCAGGTCACGCTGGTGCTCAGCGACGACCTGGCGCTGCAGACGGTCAGCGAGGAAGTGAGCAATACCAGCGCCGAGGTGGAGCAGCTGCGCGAGGCGCTGGGCGAGGGCGACTACCTCGCGGACGGCGGCGACAGGACGATCCTGGCCGGACCGTTCAGCTACTTCCCGCCAGCGGACAACGGCGGCCTGACGCCGGTGGCTCCGGCAGCGACGGTGCCGCTGAGCGCCCAGCATCCGCGACGCGACATGGCGCTCAGGATCGCCCTGCTGGTCGCGGCCATCGCCGCGCTGGCGGGCACCATCGGCATCCTGGGGCTCAGGTGGGCGCACCGGCTCGAACATCCGCGCCCGCCGGTCAGTCCCAGCAGTGCCGTGTAAATGCATCGCGCGGAGGGAATCCAGACCTTCGCAGTTGGAACAGCCGGACGCGCAAGCCGGGGCCTCTCTGGGGTCCCGGCTTCTGTTTGCGGCAGTCCCGCCGGGCCAAGATGGGTAGCAATGCCGCGGCGGTGGGTACAATCTCTGGTGATGCGCCAACTGATAGCTATCGCGCTGCTTGCGCCGCTGCTGCTGGCGGGCTGCCCGGCGCCCGAGGAAGCGCCGCCCTCCGAGTCCGCCGCGGCCACGCCGGCGGGCGATCTGGCACCCGCAGATGCAGCTGCCCCCGCCGATGAAGCAGCCCCGGCGGAGGCTGAAGCGGATCCATCTGAGCCGCCCGCCGAGGTGGGCTCGCCCCGCCAGCTGATCCTGATCTACAGCGGCGACACCCTGGCCCGGGCCGAGGCGAACCTGGATGTCAGCCCGCCCGAAGGCGGGCTTTGCGCCCTGGCGGCGACGATCGTCGACTACCAGGGCCGGATCGCCGAGTACAACCGTCGGCGCGTGGTGAACGCGGGCGGCGACCCGACGGGCCTGGGCGTCGACCACGAGCGTTCGCTGCTCGGCGAGTACCCCTACATGCTGCTGGACTACGGCGGCTGGGGGCGGCCCAACGATTTCGCGGGCGCGCCCTACGTGGAGCTGTACCTGGCGATGTTTCAGGCGCTGGCCTACACCGCCGTCGGCGACAAGCTCTATCAGCGCCTGCAGCCCGAGCGCTGGGAGGCCTACCGGAGCCGGGCGCCGGAGGACTTCCGGCTGCTGGTCAGCGCGGGCGAGCCGCGCAGCGAGGCGCTGCCGACGGTTCAGATCGTCACGCGGGAGGTCTACGGCAAGCGCTGGGGGATCGTCAGCGTCCCGCTGCCGCCGCCCGATGATCCGGACCCCCACGCGCGCAGCTGGCAGTACGTCGGCGAGGCCGCGGCGCTGCTTGAGGAGCACGGGTGCGACTACAGCGTGCTGCTGATGAGCGAGGCGCCGAGCGGACTCTACCGGACGCTGGCCGAGGAGGCGCTGGACACCGGCCTCAGATTCACCGTGGTGATCGGCGCGCCGCTCGGACTGGCCGCCGACGACGGATACTACGGGACCGTCGAATCCGGCGGAAGTACGGTGCTGCTGCCGGAGCTGACCGGCGGCGGGCGCCAGATCGGGGTCTGCCACCTCTACTTCAGCGAGCTGGGCGACCGGCCCGAGATGTACTACTTCAGCCTCAAGCCGTGCATCGACGACGTCCAGCAGCCCTGGCCCTTCCGGCCGCAGGTGGCCGCGGCGGTGGCGGAGCACGACCAGCTGGTCGCCGACTGGATGGGTACCTAGCCGGCGGCGATGCTGCTAAAATCGCTGGGCGATGGAGCAGGACGAGCTTTCTCCCGAGCATGCGGAGCAGCAGCTTCACCCGGCGCGCGACGCCGACGAGCCGCCGGAGGATTCCGCGCCCGAACTGGTGCCAAGCGAGCTGACGGCCGCCGAGCAGGGCGCGCTGCTGACGGCGCTGCTGTTCAGCGCGGGCGAGGTACTCAGCGCCCCGCGGCTGGCGGAGTATTTCAACGTCGATCCGGCGGAGCTGGACGTACTGGCCGCCGAGGCCGCCGGCCGGCTGAGGCCGCTGGGGCTCGACATCCTGCAGGCGGCGGGGGGGCTCAGGCTGGTGACCGCCTCGCAGTGGGACGCCCAGCTGAGCGGCTTCCACCGCAGCGTGCGCAAAGGCCGCCTCAGCAAGAGCGCGCTGGAGATCCTGGCGGTGGTCGCCTACGAGCAGCCGGTGACGCGCTCGCGGATCGACGAGCTGCGGCAGGTCAGCAGCGAGAGCACGCTGAGAACGCTGCTCGACAAGCGGCTGATCACGGTAGCGGGCCGCGCCGAGACGCCCGGCCGGCCGTTCCTCTACCGCACCACGGACACGTTCCTCGAGACCTTCGGCCTGCTGGCGCTCAGCGATCTGCCGCCCAGGCCCGCCAGCTTCGCGGCCGCTGAGAGCCTCAGCATCGGCCGCCCGGACGATCAGGAGCCGGCCAGCCTCGACGACCTGCCGGGCTTTGACGCGGACGACCTGGCCACCGGCGAACTGGAGGATTAGCTTCGGCACTCAGCACGATTCGTAGAGACTGGACCCCGCGCCGGCCCCCGGAGCGCGGACGCCTCGTCCGCATCCCCGGTAGCCCCTCCTGCGGCGGGGCTTCAGCCCCGCGGTTGCCCGGTAGGCCGGACTTCAGTCCGGCGATTCAATGGTCGGCGGGTTGAAACCCGCCGCTACCGGTGTGATGGTAGGCGGGGTTTCAACCCCGCGATTCAGATGTCAGGGGGCTCAGCCCCGCCCGAAGTGTCTCCCCGGAACAGCGGCACAAGTGTGTACACACTGCCCTCAGAACGGCGTTAGACTTTGATGTCACGGGTCTGTCGGTTATGGGAGGTCGGCATGACTGCAATCAGCCGGATCGCGGCCGGGGGGCTTGCAGCGCTGGTGCTCATCGCGCTCGCGGCCTGCGGCGGCAGTGCGGATGGCCTCAGGCCGGTAGCGCTGCCTGATGACGGCGCGTCCGCCGGATCGGCTGCACTTGAGGATACGCGGGCCGGGTTCGCGCTCAGCGTCTCGCCGGACAGCTTCCTCGGGGCTAAGCCGGCCGGCGACTTCACGCTCAGCGTCAGCAGCGCTGGCGATGAACTGGTCGCCACAGTCAAGGTCGCGGGCGCAGAGAGCCTGCGCGCGCTGTACTGCGAGCTTGCCTATGACGCATCGCGGTACACGCCGCTGAGCGTGGAGCATCTACCGATGAGCGCGGATGGCGGCGAGATGCACGCCGATGACATGCTCACGCTGAGCGTGCTCGAGCGGCCGGGCACTGTGCACCTCGGCCAGATCAAGGTTGACTCACTCGGCGGGATCAGCGGCGCTGCCGAGCTGGCTACGGTCCGGTTTGCCCAGCAGCCGTTCCGCGGTTGCGAGTCGCGACAGGTCAGCAGCGCGATGGGCACTGAGCTGATCCGCCCGGAGCCGTACATGGACATCACCGGCAAGACACTGCGCTGGACGCACTACTACCCCGGCGACTACAACCAGGACGGCCTGGTGACAGTCAGCGATCTGACCACACTGGCGATCTACTTCGCCGACGAATGGCCCTATCACGTGAGCCGCGATATCCGGCGTGTGCTGGACGGCAACCACGACGGCAAGATCACCGTCAGCGATATCACCCCGATCGGCCAGCACTTCGAGACGGGCGCCAGCGAGTACCTGATGTTCGCCAGCGCCGATCTGTCGGCCGACTACCCCACGGGCAACACGGACCCGTCGTCGCTGGGACCTGTCGCCTCGTTCAGCTTCGCCGATCACGTGGAGGGCAACTCGATGTACCACCAGGTGGAGTTCGAGGGCGCGCTGCCCAGTCCGGTCAGCGGGCAGTACTACTGGGTGCGGCCTGCGCATAACGGGCTGGAAGGCACGCCGAGCCTGCCGCTGCTCTATGAGGAGGGACTGGCGGCGCAGTTTCCTGTCACGCTCCGTGAGCGCACATCCTATCGCGGCGGCACCACCGGTTTCAGTTACGCCGTCGCCCGGGACACGGAGTATCTGTACCTCGACCTGGGGCTCAAGGACGCGCAGAGCCTGCATCTGCTGTACGCGACGCTGGAGTACGATCCTGACCGCTATCGCATTCGGCTCGACCGCTCAGCAGGCGATGGCCAGATGTACAGCCCGCTGTGCTGGGAGCAGGGATCATCCCTGCTGCTGAGTGCCATGTCGTCAAAGCAGCCCGATACAGATGCGGGGTTCGCGGGCAGCACGGCGCTATTCGAATACACCATTCGCCCTGCTCAGACCGGTGAGGATCCGCCCGCCGCCCCCGCAGAGCGGATTCCCGCGGGTAACAGCCCTTATTGCGCCCTGGCCTATGCTGGTATGGTCTTCCACCAGGCGAGCGGCAGGTTGCAGTGGCTGTACAACGTTGCGGGGGACTACGATCAGAACGGCGTAGTGCTGCCCGAAGATCTTCAGATGCTGCTTAGGTACTTCGGCGATTCGGTCGCTGAGCATCAGTATCCGGAACTGGTGTTCTTCGTGGACGGTAATCACGACGGGTATCTGGGTAGCAGCGATATGACAGTCATACCAGCTGTCTGGCCTGACGCCGCGGATGGCTACAACGTCTACGCCACGCTGGATCCCGAGCAGGCGCCGCCGGTGCTGGAGGACCAGAACTACACGGAGCCGCCCACGCTGGAGCCGATCGGCTTCGTCAGCCTTGCGGAAGCCGAGGGCGACTGGGCGACGGAGCGCCTGAGCTTCAGCTTCGAGGTGCCCGATCCGCAGCCGGGCCTGTGGCTGTGGGTCCGGCCCACCTGGCAGGGCGGCGTCGGCGGCGTGGGTCCCGGCAGCATCGTGCAGATTCCGGTGGATTGACCACAGGGGCAGGACCCCGCGCCGGCCCGCAGGAGCGCGGACGCCTCGTCCGCATCCCCGGTAGCCCCGCCGCAGGCGGGGCTTCAGCCCCCTGATGTGGGCCCGCCGGCCAGCCAATCGCGGGGTTGAAACCCCGCCTGCCGGGTCGGGGCGACGCCATGCTTCGCCCGCAGATTGCCCGCCCCCCGGGGTACTACGGCCCGCCGCGGCCATAGACATTGAAGGTCTGCAGCCAGAGCCGGCCGCAGTACCCGGCGAGACCGACGCCTGCGATCCTCGGGCCACGCGGGTTTCGCCCGCACTCAGGCCGCGGGCAGGACGTAGAGCAGCATCGCGAAGAAGTGACTGATGCTGCCCGCCAGCACGAACAGGTGCCAGATGGCGTGGTTGTAGGGGATGCGCCTGATGACGTAGAACACCACGCCGAGCGTGTACAGGACGCCGCCCAGCGCCAGCCAGATCATCCCGCCCAGCGGCAGCGCGGCTGCCAGCGGCTTCAGCGCCGCGACGATCAGCCAGCCCATGCCGAGGTAGGCGATCAGGCTGAGCAGCTTCAGGCGGTCGAGAAACAGCGCCGCCTGCACGACGCCCAGCACGGCGAAGCCCCAGGTGACGCCGAACAGCGTCCAGCCCAGCGGGCCGCGGATGCTCACCAGCAGGAACGGGGTATAGCTGCCCGCGATCAGCAGATAGATCGCGGCGTGGTCGAAGATCCGCAGCAGCTGCTTGCGGGCCGGGGTGCGGAAGCCATGAAACAGCGTGGATGAGGTGTAGAGGATCACCAGCGTGGCGCCGTAGATGCTGAAGCTGACGATCCGCCACGGGTCGCCGATCAGCGCGGCGAAGGTGACCAGCAGCGCCAGCGCGGCGACCGCCAGTGCGGCGCCGATGCCGTGAATCACACTGCTGACGACCTCTTCCCTGCGCGGATGCGAATCGAGGCCGGACAGGTCCACGTTCATTGAATGCGATACTCCTGCGGCACGTCCCCACGAAACAACGAGAAGCGGCAGGGGGGGATGGTCGGCCGATTCTCGCAACCGGAGTCTAGCACGCGGCGCGTCGCGTTCTCGTAGAGGCGGGGCTCAGCCCCGCCCTGACGTACCGGCAGCCGCAGTGGACACGCCAACGTGAGGGCCGATCTGAGACCGGCCCCTGCGGGGACAGGCCGGCGCGGGGCCCGGTCCCCGACGACAGTCCCCGGAATTCACCGAAATGCGCTCGATTCGCCCCGCCCGGCGGTTCACATCGGCGCGGCGCTCAAGTATAATCAGTCATGGTTGCGCCCCCCGCCGGCTCTTTTCAGACCATTCTGATTATCGATCTGGGCAGCCAGTACACCCAGCTGATCGCCCGGCGCGTGCGCGAGCTCAACGTCTACTCCGAGATCGTCGACAACCAGATCACGGCCGACGCCATCAAGGCGCGGGGCAACGTGATCGGCCTGATTCTTTCGGGCGGACCGAACAGCGTCTACCGCTTCGACAGCCCCACCATCGACGAGAAAATCCTGAAGTCCCGCATCCCGCTGCTCGGGATCTGCTACGGCCTGCAGCTGATCGGCAAGACCCGCGGCTGCAAAATCGTCGACGCCAAACGCAGCGAGTTCGGCAAGACGGAGCTGTGGGTCGACAACCACGAGGACAGCCTGCTGTTCCGGGGCCTGAACCCCAACCTGATCTGCTGGATGAGCCACGGCGACACGCTCACCCGTCCGCCGCGCGGCGCGCTGCTGACGGCGCATACCGACGCCACGCCGGTCGCGGCCTTCGAGGATCACCAGCGGCGGCACTACGCCGTCCAGTTCCACCCCGAGGTGACCCACACCCCGTGGGGCATCGACCTGCTCAGAAACTTCGCCTACCAGGTCTGCGGGGCGCGCGGCGACTGGACGATGGGCAACTTCGTCGACATGAGCGTGGCCGACATCGCCGACCGCTGCGGCAAAAAGGGCGAGGTGATCTGCGCGGTCAGCGGCGGCGTCGACAGCCTCTGCACGGCGGCGCTGGTGGACCGCGCCGTTGGCCACCGCCTGCACTCGATCTTCGTCGACCACGGCTTTCTCAGACACGAGGAGGGCGACAAGGTGGTCGCCGCCTGGAAGAAGCACTTCACCAGCCGGCTGCACCGCGTCAACGCCGCGCGGCGGTTCCTGGGAAAGCTCCGGGGCGTCAGCGATCCGGAGCGCAAGCGCAAGATCATCGGCCGCGAGTTCATCCGCGTCTTTGAGGAGGAGGCGCGGCTGCACGAGCGGGCGCGGTTCCTGGCCCAGGGCACGCTCTATCCGGACGTGATCGAGTCCAGCGGCATCGGCCTGCACGCCCACGTGATCAAGACGCACCACAACGTCGGCGGGCTGCCGCGGCGGATGAAGCTGCGGCTGGTCGAGCCGCTCCGCGATCTGTTCAAGGACGAGGTGCGGCGCCTCGGCCTGGCGCTGGGGCTGCCGCGCCCGATGGTCTACCGCCAGCCGTTCCCGGGCCCGGGGCTGGCGATCCGCATCATCGGCGAGGTGACGGCGGCCAGGCTGAAGATTCTGCGCGAGGCGGACCGCATCGTGCGCGACGAGATCGAGCTGGCCGAGGTGCAGCGGCCCTGGCAGTACTTCGCGGTGCTGCCCGCGGTCAAGACCGTCGGGGTGATGGGCGACCAGCGGACCTACGGCTACCCGCTGGTGGTGCGCGCCGTGCAGAGCCAGGACGCGATGACGGCGGACTTCAGCCGCATTCCCTACAAGAACCTCGAGCGGATCTCAAACCGCATCGTCAACGAGATCCCCGGCATCAACCGCGTCTGCCTCGACATTACCAGCAAACCCCCGGCGACGATCGAGTGGGAGTAGTGGGGGATTGAGTTAGAATCTATCCAGTTACATTGCTGGCGATTCGATTAGCTTGGTTGAAGACAGACTAGAGGTGGGGGTCGACGCATGGCGGAAGCAGTATTCGACGGACTAGACCGCGCCGTGAGGAAAGCTCGCAAGCGGATTGAGGATCTGCGAGCGCGCAACCAGAGGATCGGAGAGCAGGACACTAAGGCGGCGCTTATCGATCCGATCCTGTCCGCTCTTGGATGGGATGTTCATGACCTCAATGAGGTGCGCAGGGAGTATCGTCGCAAGACGAGAGACAATCCAGTTGACTATGCGTTCTTTTTGGATGAGAAGCCGCTGCTATTCCTGGAGGCCAAGGCCCTGCGTAAGGACGTTAGTGACCGCAAGTGGATCTCGCAAACGCTGGCTTACGCTACGGTTGTGGGAGTGAGATGGTGTGTGCTCTCCAACGGCGAGGAATACCGGCTGTACAACACCCATGCTCCGGTAGATGTTGAAGAGAAGCTGCTATGGCAAGTGAGCATCACCGACCAGGCAGGGGAGAGGCAAGTGACTCAGGCCCTAAGCCTGCTGGCGCGCGAGCGTATCCAAGGAGATGTGCTGGCTGGGTTATGGCGCACCCACTTCGTGGACCGCCGTGTCAAGCACGTACTCGCTGAGCTGGTGGAATCAGCTGATACTAGTCTGGCAAGGCTTATCAACAAGCGCAGCTCAGACTTGACGTTTGGGTTGGTGAAGGACTCACTGAAGCGCGCCTCCATTAGCATCGAGATCGAGGAAAGCACATCGACCGATGTCCTGCCTGCCGTGCGCTCGAAACATCGTAGGCGCGTGCCACCGTCTGGGGCCCAGCATCGGCGAACAAAGAGGCGAGCCGGAACGCGAGTCAAGGTGACGGACCTCATTGATGCAGGCATCGTGCATGCTCCTCTCGCGCTTGAGCGCACATATAAAGGTCGGCGGTTCAGAGCGGCAGTGCGATCTGATGGTCTCGTCGAATACAACGGCGAGCAATACGACTCGCCTTCTACAGCGGGGGGAATGGCCAAAGCGCAGGTCAAAGGCCCGTGGCGCCCAAACAGGCCTTCTTGGCCGACCAATGGATGGGTCTTCTGGAAGTATCGCGATTCACTAACCAGGAAGCTGAGGCCCCTGGATGATCTCCGAATGCAGTATGTGGAAGGTGCCCGCCGCAATCTGGAAGTCGTCTGATGTCTGGGTAGCAGAAACCGGCCGCACTGTGGGGTTTGCTGGTTCCTACGATACTCATCTGGATGGCAGGTGTGATGGCGGCTGCGCATCACATCTCCATGCCCCCCGAGCTCGGTAGCGCGGCGGTGCTTCTCAACTCGGACGAGGGCACGGTCGGGCTGAGTTCTGCCGAACAAGCGGCAGAGCAACGTCCAGCGCGACAGGCGCAACCGCCGGGCGCTCAGACGGCTGGGCTGGCAGGTGCTCACAGTCTGGGAGTGCCAGACGCACCGGCCTGAGCGGCTGAAGGCCCGGCTGCACCGGTTCCTGGCCGGGTGAGGCGCGCGCTGATCGGCCCACGGGCAGGTATACTCTCTGCGGAGCACAAGCATATGCGCAGGCTGACAGCAATCATCACGAAGGACACGGACTTGTATGTGGCGCTGTGTCCGGAGCTGGACATCGCCAGCCAGGGCGCGACGGTCGAGGATGCGCGAGCGAATCTGGTGGAAGCCGTCGAGCTGTTCTTCGAAACCGCCTCGCCGGAGGAGATTGACGTGAGTGCGGAGGGCGAGATGTATGTGACTCGTATCGAGGTCATGTCAGGCTGACCCCGCCGCGCCGCCGTTCCCCAGCCCTGTAATAATCCCCGCAGACTTGGACCGGAGCAGTGCACGGCAGGCCGCATCGCCAGTGCCCGGTGTAGACTGAGTGGGAGTAATCGGCGCGATCCCGGTATAATGTAATTGACATGGCGAAGAAGCGAACGACAGCGACATCACGGCAGGTCAAGGCCGCGGGCCGCGCGACCACCGAGGCCCCCTCGGTTCGCTTCGCGTCGAGGGCGGCTGTCCGCCGCGCCTATGCCAGGGCCAGCCGCATGTACGCGCTGACCAGCAAAATCCTCTACGAGAACTAGCGGGCTTGGCTCCGCTGTTCCTCTCCGTCGATGATGTGATCGAGATTCACCACGCGGAGGTGGCTGCAACCGGGGAGCCTGCGGACATCATCAGTCCAGATCGGCTGGACGGGGCGGTAGCGATGCCGCGACAGATGTTCGGCGGGAGTTTCCTGTACGCCGACATCTGCGCTATGGCTGCGGCCTATGCATTCTTCATCGCCAAGGGTCATGCCTTCATTGCTGGCAACAAGCGTGCCGCCGACAAATCGGCTCTCGTGTTCCTGATTGTCAACGGTTACGAGCCTACGGCTGACCCCAGGGAGTACGCGGCGCAGATTCAGGGCATCGTCGACGGAACGGTCAGTCTCGACGATCTTGCCGCGTACTTCAGAGTCAACACCACGCCACGCAGTGAGGCAGAGAAGCACTAGCCTGGAGCGGCGTGGCCAGCACTCCGCGCGTGCCGTGGCAAAGCGGATCCAGCTTAAGGCTCTGCTATGCCGAGCGGCGCACACCGTGGGCCAGGCGCGATGGCAAACCCCAGCCCTGTTATAATCCCCGCAGACCGCGCCTCACCGGTGCGAGGGAGCCCGCTATGCTGAATGCCGCTGGCCTGCACCGTGGCCGTCGCCGCGGATCGATACTGCCACTCCGGCTGGTCGCCGCCGGCCTGGCCCTGCTGCTGGTGCCGGCTCTGTCTTCAGCCGCGCACCGCGTCTCCACGCCACCCGATCTCGCTGCGGCGGCGGCGCTGAGCTGGAACAGCGGCACGGGCGATCTCAGCTGGTACTACACCCATCCGGGGGACTACAACCAGGACGGGCTGGTGACGGTCAGCGACATCACACCGCTGGGCCAGAACTTCGGCGCCGAGGGGCCCTTTGCGATCGATTCGGCGCTGAGCGTGGTTGACGGCAACTCAGACGGGCTGATCACCGTCAGCGACATCACGCCGGTCGGCCAGAACTTCGGCAAGCAGCTGGCGGCCTGTCAGGCATATCACTCCGGCTCAGCCGCGGACTATCCCCAGAGCAACACCGGCGAGAACGGGGGTGGCGCGACGACGCTGGGCACGGTGCAGCTGGCAGACGCCCCGCTCAGCGCCGGCCAGCGGCGCCGCTTCGTTCTTGCCCTCGCCAGCCCGCCGGCGACCGGCTTCGGCTGGGTGCGGCCGCTGGATGACGAGGGCAGCCCCGGCACCCCCTCGAACATGATCAGCTTCGGCACCGCCGGCGGGAACGCCGATCCGGTTGCGATGCTCGGCGCTGATCCAACGAGCGGTGACGCCCCGCTGAGCGTCAGCTTCGACGCGTCGGGCTCCACGGACAGCGACGGTCAGATCGTGCAGTACGCCTGGGACTTCGATAGTGATACCTTCACCGACCTGGCGGGCTCCGCCGCGACGGTGCAGCACACCTACACCGCCGGCGGTCTGTACAGCGCGAGCATAGCCGTGCTCGACGATCAGGGCGGGCAGGACTCGGCCCAGGTGCAGATCACCGTGCAGGGCAGCGGCGGCCAGCCGCCGGTCGCCCAGCTCTCGGCGATTCCGGAGCAGGCGGCGCCGGGCACGGAGGTGGTGCTCCACGGCGGGGGCAGCAGCGACCCGGAAGGTGGCGACCTGACCTATAGCTTCGACCCCGAAGGCGACGGCAGCTTTCTGCCGCCCGATACGGACGTGAGCCTCAACTGGACCTACACGCGGCTGGGCGAACATCAGCCCGCGCTGAGGGTCTTCGACGAGGACGGCCAGTTCGACGATGCCCAGGCCAGCCTGGAGGTCACCCTCGGATCGCTGGAGAAGCAAGTCATCGACCAGCAGACGGGAACGGTGGCGGCGGGCAACTACGTGGGGCTGGTGATCGCGGGCGGCAGGCCGGGGGTCGCCTACTACGACAGCTCCGCCGAGCTGGGGATGACGCTGCGCTGGGTCTGCGCCAAGGATGCGGCGGGCAGCGAATGGTGGGACCAGCGGGCGCTGGGGGAGTGCGACGGCCATTTCAGCCTCGGCCTCGCCGCCGATCATCCCTGCATCGCCTACGTCAGGGGCAACGACCTGCACTACATACGCGCCGACGATCCCGACGGCAACGGCGACTGGAGCCTCGACCGCCCGATCATCGACGCCGCTGTCCACTCCGACTCCGGGCTGCTGATCTATCCGTCGCTCAGCACGGTGGGCGGGCATCCCGCCGTGACCTGCCACAACCAGGATGCGCTGGTCGGCGGCGACCTGCTCTACATCCGGGCCGGCAACTCCACCGGGTCGGTGTGGCCGCTCGCGCCCCGCGTGGTGCGCTACGTGGAGGCCGAAGTGGCGTACGGCACGGCGCTGAGCGAGGTGGCCGACCGGCCGGCGGTCGCGTACATGACGGGCATCCACACCGCGCCGCTGATCCGGTTCCTGCGCAGCTCCGACGAGAGCGGGCTCAGCTGGGCCCTGGCCTCGGTTGACCTCACGCCGGCGGGCGACTACCGGCTGGGCAGCGGCTGCCTGGAGGTCGTCGGGGACCGTCCGGCCGTCGCCTGTCACAGCAGCGCGGACGAGCAGGTCTGGTACCTGCGGGCGCTCGGCGGCGACGGCGCGGACTGGGGGACGCCGGTGGCGATCGCGTCCGCGCCGAACGTGCAGGCCAGCCTCGACCTCGCGATCGTCAACGGCCTGCCCGCAATCGCCTACAGCGATCACACCACCGGGCTCTACCTTACCATCGCCGCGGACGCGGACGGGACGGAGTGGAACGCTCCGGTGCTGGTCGACAGCGGCGGCCTGGTTGGCCTGTCGGTCAAGCTGGCGGAGATCGACGGACGCGCGGCGCTGGCCTACTACAACCAGTCGCGCCAGGACATCGAGTTCGCCGTGTATCGCTGAGACAGCCGCATCATACGGTAGGCGGGGATTCATCCCCGCAGGTGCCCGGTAGGCCGGACTTCAGTCCGGCGATTCGGTTGTGCGCTGTGGCTGAATCAGGGGGCTGAAGCCACCTGCTGCCGCAGGGCGAGCACCACGAGCGTGATCAGCGCGAGGCCCCCGAAGGCCCACGGCCAGCAGCAGACCAGCTCGGCCAGGCTGCAGGCGGCTGACTCCGCTGCTTCGCCGCGGTCCAGCCGGCCCTCCCACCACTTGCGCTTCGGCGGTGGCTCGGGCTTCGGTGGCCGGTTCCAGCTGGGATAGTCCGCCGTCATCGGCTGCTCCGCATCGCATCAGTGTAGCGGGCGGTGAGCAGCACGCCCGGACTACGGCACACTGACCGGCATGGAGGCCGGGCCTTCCACGCCGCTGAGCAGCGGGCGGATCCAGACCAGGCTGCCGGTCGGCGCCACCACCGGCAGGCTGAAGCGCAGGCGCTCCGTCTCCGGGTCGCCCTGGGCGTCGGCGATGCTGACGTAGGCCAGCGGGGCCAGCGTGGATGGTGCCTCGGCGTCGGCCGGCAGGTCCGCCGCACCGCCCGCGTAGACGTTGAAGCCGCTCAGCGCCTGATTCATGTGGATGCCGACGAAGGTCACGTCGTCGCTGGCGATGTAGCCGTCACCGTTGCCGTCGATCAGGTACTCGAGGCTGGTCGCGGCGAACGGCCCCGGCGTCTCGTTGTGGATGTCGAAGACGATCAGGTCGTCCATGAACACCCGGCCGTCCTGGTCGAGGTCGCCGGGCAGGCTGTAGAGCCACTCCAGGTTGCCGACGGGGCTGATGCTCAGGCGCTGCTCGTAGTCCCGCGCCACCTGTGGCGGCGGATCGAACCTGGTCTGGGGCTGCTTGGCGAACGTCACTTCGGCGATCTCAAGGTCACCGCTGAACCCGGCGGTGGTGCAGACTCAAGTCCGGTAGTCCAGCAGCCACCGCCGCCCGTACTCATGCGCGCCGATCAGCTCGATATGCGCGCCCAGCGGATCCGCGGGCACCTCCAGCCTGCGCATCCGTACGCTGATCGGGTCGAAGCGCTGCGGGTCGAAGTCGAGGCTGGCGAAGAAGGCGTGCATCTCCGTCGCTCCGCGAATGTCGACGCGCACGACGACCTGCTCGCCCTGGTCGTCGACGCTCAGCGCGATCTCGCGCACCTCGTCCGTCACGGCGTAGGTCTCGGGCTGAATGGTGAAGGTGAAGTCCGCCGCCGTCGCGCTCTGGCTCTGGGGCGCGTCACTGCCCGCCGCCGGGGCCAGGGCCCCACCGCCGCAGCCGGCCGCGCTGATCAACGTCGCGGCAATCAGCAGCACCGCTGCCGCGATTCGGGTTCCCCCATCTGCTTTGCTCATCCGGTTTCACCTCGCCCATCGATGGTGAAACCCCTGCCCCCCACAGCACCAGCCTCAAGCGCCGGTCTCGTGATTATACCTGCGCAGTCGTCAATCCGGTGGACCGCCGGTTCGCCGCCCTTGTTCCCGCCAGGCGAGGCGGTGAGAGCTCACGGCAGCGGGACGCAAATCGAGAACCACAGCGTGCCCGTCAGGTCGTCCTGATAGCATACCGCCTCCATGCCGCCTACGATCGCGGCGTCGACGATCGTGCCGAAACCGCCCAGGGTCGCCACTGTCTCGGCCGCCTGCCAGGTGGTGCCGCTACCGTCAAGGGCACGCACGAACTTGAGCGTGCTGCCGCCGGCACTGGCGTCGATGAACGCGACTGCCGGCCGGCCATCGGCCAGGAAGAACACCGGACTGACCGCGCCCAGCGCGCCGCTGGTGGTCGCCGCGGTCTGCGGGGTCGCCCAGCTGCTGCCGTCATCGGCGGCGCCCTTGACAAACAGCAGCCGGTCCTGCGCGGGATCGGTGTAGGCGATCGCCGGCCAGCCGTCACCGAGCAGCCCCAGCGAGGTGCCCTGGGCGATCTGCTGGGCGACGTCCACCGAGAGCGGCGCGTTCCAGCCGCCGCCGGTGGCGTCACTGGCGCGGATGAACCGCAGGTGGTAGCCCGCGCTGATCTCGCTGACCCGCGTCAGATAGCTGACCGCCGGATGGCCATCGATCACCGCCAGCGAGTTGAATTCGCCGCTGGAATAGGCGCTGGTGACGCCCGTGTTGTCATCCAGCAACTGGGGCGTGCCCCAGGCGCTGCCCGTGCCGCCCGTGGCCCGGCAGTAGTAGAGGTGCTGGACACCGAGGTCGAAGTAGCTGACTGCCGGGTTGTCATCGATCACCGCCAGGCGGCAGTGTGTTCCGCGGCTGCTGGCGCTGCCGGTGTCGACGCCAACCGAGCCGCCGCTCCAGCTGGAGCCTGAGGCGTCCATCGCGCGCTCGAAGTAGAGGTTGTGCGTCCAGACCGGGCTCTCCCAGGCGCGCTCGGCGAAGCAGACCGCGGGCCGGCCGTCGACTAGCGCCAGATCGATATCGATACCGCTCGACTCCTGCTCGAAGATCGGGCTGCGGATCACCTGCGGCGAGCCCCAGCTCATCCCCATGCTGTCCGCGGCGCCGATGAACATCGCGCGCTTGCGCGTGTACTCCGTGCCTTGCTTGGTGTCCTGGTAGGCGATCACCGGCTTGCCATCGATCTCGAGCAGCGCGCAGAAGTCGCCGGCGGACAGGATGTCCTCACCGTCGGGGGTGACCACCGCTGTCGGCACCCAGCCGCCGTGGGGCTCGACGGTAATCAGCTCGGTGGCGGTGTCCGTGGCGCCGTCGTCGTCCTCGACTTCCACAAGTGCCACGAAGGTGTCGACATCGTAGTAGGTGTGAGTGGTGGTGGCCGTAGCCGTCGTCTCATCGAAGGTGCCGTCGCCGTCGAAGTCCCAGCGGTACTCCACGATGGTGCCGTCCTCATCGATGCTGTCACCGGCGTTGAAGTTGACCTCCATCGGGGGGCTGCCGTGGACGTTGTCCGCCCACAGATCGGCGGTCGGCGGCAGGTTGCCGCCCACGCTGAGCGTCAGCTCGACTTCGGCGTAGTCCCAGGCGCTGAGCTCGTCGTAGACCTTGACTGACGGCCAGATGTGGGCGGGTGTTGTGTACTCGCAGCTGGCGGTTGGAGTGCTACCACTGTCGTACTCGTAGACCCCGTCGCCGTCCAGATCCCAGACGAAGTGCAGCCCGGCCGGCGGGGTCTCCACGTCGCTGGAGCCGCTGGCGTCGAAGTTCACCGTCAGCGGCACGTCGCCGCCGCTTGAGTCTGCCATCAGCTCGGCGACGGGCCAGAAGTTGCCCTCGTCGGTGACGGTGACCTCCACTGACGCGGTATCGCTGGCATTGGCACTGTCCCAGACGCGGACGGTGGCATCGAACACGCCGGTGCCACCATAGGTGTGGGTGATGGACGCCTGGCTGCCGTCCTCGATGTCCCACTCGCCGTCACCCTCGAAGTCCCAGTCCCAGGACTCGATGCTGCCCGTTCCGGCTACTGATTCACCGGCATCCAGCGTGACCTCGACCGGTACGACGTCGCTGATCTGCGGGTCGGCGCTGATGGCGGCCGTCGGATCCGGGCCGGGCCAGATCGGGATCGACTCGATCCACAGTGCCTGCGGGACGCTCAGCGTGCCCTCGTACTGGGCGCCGACATAGAACGTGCCCTCGTAGCCGCCCGGGATGGTCAGCACGTTGGAGCCGGCCGGCACCTCGCCCGCCGCCGCGTCGCTGACGCTGTAGCTGGTGCCGCTGTTGATCGATACATCGCCGTCCAGCGGATCGACGAGGCTGAAGACCAGGGAGGGACCGCCGTCGGGAACGAAGTGCTCGACCACGTAGGGGCTTTGCGCCGTGCCGCTGCCGTAGTCCGGCGGATCGCTGAGGCTCAGCTGCGGGGCGTCGCCCGGCACCCGCAGATAGAGGCGGGCCGGGTAGCTCAGCTCGCCCGCGTAGCTGGCACCGATGCTGAACTTGCCCTGGAAGTCGTCCTCGACGTTGAGCGAGGCGCTGCTGGCACCCTGGACGATGCTGCCCGCCGCCGGCGCGCTGATCAGCCACTCCGTCAGTGGATCGCCCGTAATGTCGCCCGCGGTTGCACTGAACAGCGAGAACTGGTAGGTGGTGGCGGTGTCGATGATGAACGGGTCTTTGCTCAGCCCGCTGCCGGTCAATGGCTCATTGACGAAAGTCAGCAGCGGCACCGCGGCATCCATCATCCGGAAGTACCAGCGCGGCGGCTGGGTGGCCAGTTCCAGGTAGGTCGCGCTGACGTAGAACACCCCACTGTCGACGCCCCCGGTGTAGAGCCAGCCGGTGTCATGGTCGAGCAGCCCATAGGCCGAGTCGCTGAGCGCAAGCTCGCTGTCCTCGCTGGCCGTCACGTCGCCCTCGGTCGGGTGGGTCAGGATCAGCTGCAGGTTGTCCCCGCTCTCGACGACAAAGGGATCCTCTGCCGTACCGAGCCCTTCCTCGGGTGGATTACCGATGGTGAAGGTCACCTCGGATGCGCCGCCGCTGAAGGAGTAGACGCGGCTGGCGACCCCCAGCAGCTCACCGTCCGTCGGGCGCACCCAGTACTGACCGCCCGGCTCGGGGGAGCTCAGCTGGTAGCTGAACAGCGGCCGCTCACCGTCGATCAGCTCGCGGTCCTCGAACGCGATGGCGGCAACGAACGTGGTGGTCGGTCCGTTGTCGGCCAGCGGGCCCGGCGGGTAGTCCAGCGGATCGTTGCTGTGATAGAGGTTGAAGGCCTCAACCAAGCTGCCGAAGTACTGTCCGATCGGGGTGATGTCGCTGACGGTGATGAAGCCATCGTTGTTGCCGTCCACGGCGCTCAGCGCGCTATCGGGATCGAAGGGCCCCTCGGCGTCGAAGTTGACCCCCAGCGGGGTCAGGTCGCTGACGCCGACCAGCTTGTCCATGTTGTAGTCGCCCTGGTTCGCATACCGCCAGAAAATGGTGACCAGGCCGTCGCCCTGCAGCGTAGTGCGCGACAACTCGGACCACGGCACGCTGCTGATGGAGCGTGCCGCGGGCGCTGGTCCCGACTCGAAGCGCACAGTTGCCAGCGTGCCGCTGCCGCTGAAACCTGCCTCATGCTCGGGGTGGATCAGCACCCGGCCGCTGTGGACGGTGCCCGGCCGATCGAGCACGTCGAGGCTGAGCAGCTGATCCGCCGTGCCCAGCAGCGGGGAGCTGCTGACCTCGGCCGGCGCCCAGCGGGACGCGTCGTAGCTCAGGGCAAAGTAGAGCGCCTTAAGCCGCTCGGCATCCTCGACGTTGACCGTCACCACGGCGGCATCCGCGCCCTCGTCCACCGCCAGGCTGAAGCCGCCCGCGGCGGAGCCTTCCAGCATGGTCGCGGGCAGCACCGTTAGCTCGAAGCCTGCCGTCTGTCGATCAAGATCGAGCGCCTTCCCGCCACCGCCGCCGCAGCCCGCCGGCAGCAGGACCATGATCAGCAGCAGCGTGCAGATCGCCCCCAGGTGTCTACGCATACCTACCTCCAGTTGCATAGCCTCAGATAGTGTACCGGCTGTAGCGCAGCCGAGTGAGCCCACTGGCCGCGCAATCGCGGGTACACAGTTTCGCCGCTCAGCGGCCCTTGAGCTTGCGGTAGTAGCTGTGTGAGGTATAGAGCGCGGCGGCCGGATTGTGGCC
>Ga0180432_10004398_pt1 | contig 19391 bp, 19 predicted proteins | sample SS_ome_10_FD_132414 | JGI IMG/M metagenome (GOLD analysis project Ga0180432, IMG submission 132414) | Hypersaline lake sediment archaeal communities from the Salton Sea, California, USA - SS_1_MS_2 metaG | ecosystem: Environmental > Aquatic > Non-marine Saline and Alkaline > Hypersaline >...
AATTTCACTCTGGCTGCATCGTCAAACTCATTTAGGTAGAATGTTTCAACGCCAGCCTCGTTTTACTGAACTACCGGTCGGATCCTTGTTGAATGCCAGAATTTTGAAGGATAATCATCCTGCCGCCGCAGGCGATCCTGCTTATCATGTTATTAATTTTCGATCAGGTACACATTTTCCGGATGAACCAGTTTTCAAGGTTTGGTTTCGATCCATTTAGTCTCTAAAATTGTGAGCAGGAACTTGTCCGATTCCATAAAATTGAAGTTATTTCGGAATAGTTCCTTGCAAATAAATCTGTCAGAAGATAATCTATTGTCTTTAAATTTACCGAATTGGGGTGTAGCCAAGCGGTAAGGCAGCGGTTTTTGGTACCGCCATGCGCAGGTTCGAATCCTGCCACCCCAAATAAACTGTGGATTGATTGATGGCCGAAAATAATCCAAGAGCAATACTATTTACCGGGACTTCTCATCCGAAGCTCGCGAAAGAAATTGCGGATTATTTAGGGATCAAGCTCGGTGAGGTTCAGTTAGATCGGTTTCCTGATGGAGAGATTTCTGTCCAGATCAAGGAAAATGTGCGAGGAAGGGATGTGTTTTTAATGCAGTCCATCGCACTTGATCCTAACAACTACCTCATGGAGCTGCTCATCATGATCGACTCCTTGAGACGCGCGTCCGCCCAGTCCATTGCTGTAGTCATTCCCTATTTTGGGTACTGCAGACAAGACAGGAAAGACCGTCCCAGGGTTCCGATCACGGCCAAGCTCGTTGCAAACCTGTTGCAAAACGCCGGGGCGACCCGCGTAGTGACAATGGATTTGCATACGGATCAACTGCAAGGCTTTTTCGACATCCCTGTCGATAATTTATATGCGAGGCCCTGTATTTCAGAAGGGGTCAAGCGAGACGTCGACCCGTCCAATCTGGTCGTTGTCACGCCCGATATCGGGAGCGTGAAGCTCGCTAAAGCCTATGCCCAGCAGATGGGTGTGGATTTTGCAATTGTCGACAAGCATCGATGCGACTCCTCCAATGTCGAGGTGGTCACGTTGATCGGGGAAGTCAAGGGAAAAGATGTTCTTCTCGCTGACGATATGTGCTCTACAGCAGGCACCTTAGTGTCAGCAGCGAAAGTCTGCCAAGAGAAGGGCGCCAATCGGATCTTTGCCGCTGTGACCCACGGGCTTTTTGTGGGGCCGGCAGTTGAGAAAATTGAAAATAGTCCGATTGAAGTGCTGTATATGAGTAACACCATACCATATACCGAACGGTTGGATGGAGCGACAAAAGTGCGCACCGTCTCCGTCGCGAATCTTTTTGGTCAGGCGATTCACTGCATATTGTCACGTGAATCCATCTCTTCTTTGTTTAAGCTGGAATGCAGCGCAGAACCATCGATCAGCCGCAGTTGAACTGACATTGCGCCGTTTTGCGGTGTCGGTCACACAATTATTAGAAACCAGTAGATGTGCGGTGCATACCATCGTGCAACAGTATCATCCTGAAAGAGTAGGGGGTGTTTGAATGAAACTGAAGTTTGAAAAGAGGAGCGCTGAAAAGAAAAGCGACTCCAAAAACCTTCGCAATACGGGAAAAATTCCTGCGGCCTTGTATGTTCGCGGAAAAGACTCTGAAGCGATTGCTGTGGACGCAGAAGGGTTTGAATCCGTTTTGCGCAATATTAAAAAAGGGCGGTTGCCAACAACCAAACTGGTCCTCGTGGATGAGTCTGGAAATGAAAGAAAGGTCCTGGTCAAGGAAATTCAGTACCATGTGACAACATACAAAGTGCTGCACCTTGATTTCGAAGAATTGCTTGACGATGTGAAGATCAAGGTCAAAGTTCCGATCGAGTGCGTCGGCGAAGTCGACTGTGTCGGAATCAAACTTGGTGGTGTCCTCCGCCGCGTGATCCGTCACTTGCGCGTCCAATGCTTTCCGAAAGACCTGCCCGAGTTTTTTAATATGGATGTGAAAAAATTAGGACTTAAAGAATCGAAAAAGCTTGCCGAATTGAATATCCCCGAAGGTGTCAGACCTTTGATGGATTTGAATGAAGTTGCGGTAACGATTGCCAAAAGGTAAAGGCGCTGGTTGTGACGGATAATATAGAGAAATCAATCGTATTTGTCGGACTGGGAAACCCCGGAAAGAAATACGAAATGACCCGTCACAACATGGGGTTTCTGATGATAGAGAGCTTTGCTCACCTCCATAGGATCCCCCTTAAAGAAGACAAGAAATTGTGCGCCAGGACGGGCAAATGCTTGATTGGCGATTGGACCGTACATCTCTTGATACCGCTGACTTATATGAATGTGAGCGGACAAGCGGTGCGGGCATATATCAACTATTATAAGCTGACCGCCGATCAAGTGGTGGTAGTGACAGACGACGTAGCGATCCCTTTCGGAGAGCTGCGGCTTCGGGAACAAGGGTCTGCAGGCGGACACAACGGTTTAAAAAGTGTGCAACAGCATTTGGGGACAAACCGGTACATCCGTTTGCGCGTTGGAATCGGACGCGAACTGCATCCGAGCCAGGAACTGAGCGACTTTGTCCTCGATCCGTTCAACAAAAGCGAAATGGAGCAGCTGCCGACCTTGCTGAACCAGGGAGTTAAAGCATTGGAGCTTTTACTCAAGGACAGCCTCCAGAACGCCATGAACGTCGTGAACAGCAAGTTAAAACCCCAAGAGGAAAAACACAATGGGTGAAAATCAACAAAATTTATACGAAGGAATGTATATCATCAGCGCGACTTTGAGCGAAGACGCGCGAAACAAGGCTCTGGAACGCGTACAGAACGAGATCACATCGCGCGGCGGTGAGATCCACAAAGTGCACGATCAGGGGAAGAAAAGAATGGCGTATGAAATCGACGGCCATCGCGAAGGGCACTATTTTATCATTTACTTTAGTGTCGCTCCTGCAGCGATTTCAGAGTTGTGGAACGAGTACCACCTTCATGAAGACCTCATCCGGTTCATCACTTTGAGAACAGATAAGGTATTAGAAAAAATTGAATTCAAGGCTCTGGCCGAATCCCAATAAGGAGAGCAGATCATGTCACGAAAAAAATCAAAACTAAGATCTCGCCTGGCAAGAATGAGCAGTGGCCGACCAAGAAAAAGGAAGCGCTGTCCTTTCACTACTGCCGGTGTGAAAGAGATCGATTACAAAGATATCGATAAACTATCGAAATTTATTACCGAGCGTGGGAAAATCCTGCCGCGGCGCATCACAGGCGTATCGGCCCATCACCAAAGGCTTTTGACCTCAGCTATTAAACGAGCAAGACACATGGCGCTTTTGCCGTTTGTCGCAGAATAATCGAAGGAGACGTATCAGATGGCAACACAATTACTACTCATCGAAGATGTCGAAGATCTTGGTAGAAGCGGCGATGTGGTTAAAGTTAAACCAGGATTTGCACGCAACTATTTACTGCCTAAAGGATTGGGCGTGATAGCAGATAAAAATGCCCTGCGTATCCAGGCCCGCTTGCAAGAGGAACGACTCAAGAAAGCTGCTGAAGATCGCGCTGAGGCTGAAGAGCTTGCGAAAGTGATCGAAGGCGCAACCCTGACAGCGATCGTCAAAGTGGACGCTGAAGGGCATATGTACGGATCAGTCTCCCAGCTCGACATTATCCATTTGATGGAAGAGCAAAAGAAGGTTGTTCTCGAAAAGAAAAATGTGCAGTTGAAGCATCCGATCAAAGCGACGGGTGTACATCAAATCCCACTCAAGTTAAAAGAAGGTGTTGAAGCTTCATTTACATTGAAAGTAATCTCTGAAGAAGGAGAGGTGATCGAGCCGGCTCCTGTTGAAGAGAAAGAAGAAGAAACACAAGAGGATTAATGCCTGCATTTCGAGCGCCAGCCCGAATATCCCTTAATGTGCGGGTCGTCGGAAAACATAACGACGGCTCGCCTGATTATGTCGCTCTGAATCAGACTGTAGATTTATGCGACATTTTGCACGTCGACCATGCGGAGAACGATCAGTTCCCCGCCGATTATCCTGAAATCCAAAAAGCTGTCGAAGCCTACCGTAACGTATCCAACGATCAAACGCCGGTTGTCATTCAAGTGGAAAGCAGGATTCCTCAACATGCGGGTTTGGGGATCAGCCACAGCCGCATGGCGACTGTCCTTTGGGCACTGAACCAACTTTCAGCGAACCCCATCGAAGAGCAAGAGTTGGTAAAACTTGCCGCCAACATCCATCCGGATGTCGGCTTCTTCTTTAGTCGGGGGACAGCGAGGTGTTCAGGAGAAGAGGGCAGAATCATTGAGGAACAGGAAACATCTGGAACCGATCCGTATTGGCTTGTTTGTTCCCCTTATCAGCTATCAACTGAGAATATTTACAGGCGTTTTTCTGTCACTGACCTTCAGGATAGAGAACTTGGAAATTCTTTAGAGAATTTGATGCAGGGATCAGACGCCTACATTAATGATCTGGAGGAGTCTGTGTTCGCGCTAAACCCTCGTTTGGCGCTTCTCAAGCAACGGATCAAGGAAAAGGGATTTAACGTGGTCGTGATGTCGGGAACGGATCCTTCGTTTATCTGCATGGACGGTCCTTCCGACCTTGAATTACAAGAAAATAGTTTTCAAATCCACCCCCTCAATCGCAGAGCGGGCCACTGGTATTAAACCGGAAGAAGAAACATGAACTCTGATGATCTCATTATTGTTACAGGTGCGGCCGGCTTTCTCGGCGCCTCTGTCGTGCGCCATTTAAACGATAACGGACGCAAAAATATCGTTCTCGTTGATAATTTAGAAAAGACCGACAAGTGGCAAAACCTTGTCGGAAAGTCGTTTCGGGACATCGTGTCCATTGAAAACTGTTTTGATTGGCTGCAAGGGAAAGAGTCGGAGATCGGTGGATTCATCCATCTGGGAGCATGTTCCAGTACTGTTGAAAGAGACGCCGACTATCTTTTGGACAATAACTACCGTTTTACCGTTAAGTTGGCGGAGTATGCCCTGAACCACAATCATCGTTTCATTTATGCCTCCTCGGCAGCGACGTACGGAGACGGGTCCAAAGGGTTTTCCGACGATCACGAAAAATTGGAAGAGCTTGAACCATTGAACATGTACGGATATTCCAAGCATCTGTTCGACCTTTGGGCCAAGCAGAACGGCGTTCTTGACCGCGTTGTCGGGCTGAAGTACTTCAACGTCTTTGGACCCAATGAAGCGCATAAAGGGAGAATGTCATCGGCAATCGTCCATATTCTTCCCCAGGCGCAAAAAGAGGGGGAGATCCGCTTGTTCAAGTCCTCAGACCCAGACAAGTTTGCTGACGGCGACCAGTGCCGCGATTTTATCTATGTAAAAGATGCTGTTCGGATGACCTGTGCGTTCTTGGACAACGATGCCGGAGGGATTTTCAACATCGGAACAGGCAAGGCCGGAACCTGGAACCAGGTGGCCAGAGCCCTGTTCAAAGCGCTGGACAAGGAACCCAATATCAGGTATATCGATATGCCTGAAGATCTGATTGGCAAGTACCAAAACTACACCCGCGCCGATATGAGCAAAACTGCGGGAGTATTAGGGCAGACAGCACTCTGCGAGCCGTTGGAGAACAGCGTGATCGATTATGTGAGAAACTACCTGTTAACTGGGAAGAAATGGTAAACCTTTTTAGCTCGTTCCGAAAGATTGGCAAGCAGTCGGTGATGGTGATCGGCGATCTGATGCTGGACACTTACACCATTGGAAAAGCGCGCCGGATCTCTCCGGAAGCCCCGGTTCCTGTCCTTCATGTACAAAGCGAAGAGCATCGCCCCGGCGGTGCGGGAAACGTTGCCCTCAATCTCATTTCGATGGGCTCAAATGTTCTGATGGTCGGACGCGTTGGAGCTGACGATCATGGCGCAACCCTGATCAACTCCCTCAAAACGGAAGGGGTCCAGACGCACGGAATCTGGACACAGACCGACTGTCAGACACCTGTCAAAAACCGTGTGATCGCCGACAATCAGCAGATGGTGCGTGTGGATTATGAAACGATCTCACCTCTGCATGAGGCGATCGAACAGCAGATTATTGAAGCGCTTCCCGATCTTCTTCAAACGATCAAAGTGGTCGCTATTTCCGATTATGGAAAGGGGATGATCACCAAGACATTGTTAGCGGCTGTGATCGAAGAGTGCCGCAAGCGTTCGATTCCGGTAATCGCTGATCCCAAGGGGATCGATTTCTCTAAATATCAATATGCGACCATTGTGAAACCCAATCTTGGCGAGGTGTATGCAGCTGCGAACATGCCATTGGACGCACCGTTGGAGTCGGCAGCGCAAAAGGTTCTTGAGATTACACAGGCAGACGTGTTGATGGTGACCCGTTCAGAAGAGGGGATCTCTCTCTTTTATCAGTCGGGCAAGCGGGAGGACTTTTCGGTTCGCGCTCGCGAAGTGACGGATGTGACAGGCGCTGGGGATACGGTCCTTGCGATGTTGACAGTCGCCCTAGCCAATCAGCTTTCCATTTCTGAGGCGACCCGTTTGTCTAACGTGGCAGCCGGCGTGGCGATCTCCCACTTCGGGTGCGCCCGCGTGACCCTTTCAGAGCTTGCCAGGGACTTGCTGAGTGAAGATATTGGGAATAAGGTATTTGATGAAGAGCATCTGTTTGCTTTGCAGGAGGCATTGAAGGGCAGGGAATTTGCGATCTTGTCATTGTCTTCTAAGCAGGGGATTGCAATGGAGGTGTTCGAGTCAATCCGCAAGGTAGCTGAGAAAAAGCCGTGGGACTTGGTGGTGTATATAGAGGACCAGGACCCTAATCCGGTGTTTGTGGATGTGATCGCTTCCCTGCATGACGTTGATTACATTATCGTGAAAAGCGTCGGCCTTGACCATGTAAGCAGGTTGGTTAAGCCCACAAATATATTTTCTTTATCTGATACTGGGTTATTTAATAACGTTATTTTCCCTAAGGAGATTTATTAAGTTCTCCATGTTTTGGAACCAAGCATCGGCACTTGTTCCTTTAGAGACAAAATTACCTGCAAGGTCAGTAACCAATTGATTGATTTTTCCAGCTAAATCGTCAATTTGATTATCTGGGACACCAGCTTGTCTTAAATTATCCTTCAGTTTGTCAAGGTTTGCTTGTTGATTGGCTGATGAAATTGACCCTCCAGCTGGTGGTTTTAATATCAATCCATTTAGCACCGGTAGTTTAAGGTAGACATTTCTGTGGGCGTTTTCGATAAATGTTGGTATGAGTGAATCAGTAATGGTTTTATAGCTTCCACCTACTTTCAACATGTCAGAACCGTCTGGCTGTGTTTGAATTGAAATTTGACTCGACGGTACTTTCTTATTTTCGCTTCTTGTTAGTTCAGTTTTAAATTTTGCAAATAACCCAGCAACAAGAAGGGCTTGCTCTCGTTTACCATACAATGCTAAATCGCTGTTACCTCGATGGGTTATGTCAAGGATTGTTCCTCTGAGTTGACTTTCAACTTCAGTTGTTACAGGGAGTTGTGTAACTAAGGAATTGGCTTTTTCTTTGTATTTAGTAAGCAACTCTTCACCTTTTGTAACATTTTTTCCAAAGACATCCTTAGCCATGATAAGATTACCGTGTAATGCGTCATTATCTCGAAACATTTCATAAAAATAGAGTGAGTCGCTTTTTGATTCTAAAAATTCGTGAAATCCCTCACGCTGGTTGATCACCTCTGTCAGTGTGTTGATCTGACCTAGCAAATCTCTTTTTTCTTGCGCGTCGTCTGATACTTTTAATTGAGCTGCTAACTTGGCTCTCTTAGCTTTATCTGATTCCAAATCTCTTCTGGATATTGATAGAAACGGTTTTGTTACAGCTTTATTGAAGTCAGATCTCAATTCAGGTGACTCTTCGAGAGCTGATGCAAATGATACATTTTTACATAATTTTATCAAAATGAGCGATGTGTCCAAGCCATTTGCTTGCAGGTATTTAAGTTCTGAAAGTAGTTCTCCAGCATTATCAATGTCCGACAATGGGTTATCTGCTAGTTTACTAATTTCAGAAAACCTGGTTTTGTCCGCTTCAGTAGGAAGTTGCCTAACAGCAACGTTAACTTCAGATAAGCGTTCTAAAATTTTTGATTCTGGGTGATGTTTTGCAACTTCTTGAACGAACGGATCTGATTCTAGTTCATCGATTAATTGAGAAATAGGTACTCTGCCTTTGTCAGGGAGCTCTATTTCCGACATCCCTCCATTTACCGCTACTGTAACGATAGAGGTCATGTATTCGACGGAGGCTATTCCTCTATCAGATTTCGCTGCATTTATGAATTTTTTCTCTGCCCTTTTTGCTGCCCGTGCCTGTGACCGGGCTTTGCTGGTAACTGCTCCTGCAGCGATCGATGTTTTACCACGAGAGGACTGTGCTGTATAAGTTTTTTTCTCCCCTTCACTTGAAGATTCTTTTAGGGCGCTATGGAATTCACTCAATTGAGAGTTAAGAGCTTTTTGTTCTGAATCCTCGAATTTAGTAGTAGTAGATGCAACATCAGCAGCAGGTGCTGCGTCCGGGGAAGCCGCTGCCAGATTGCCTCTATTGGCCCCGACCAAAAAAGAAGCTCCGATTCCTGCCTGTACAGCTTCTTTTTTCTCTCCCTGCTGAGACCTTACACCGGGAAGTTCATCTGGAGTAAATCTTCGAGCTTGCGTTCTTTGCAGAGGTGGTTTTGCTGTTCTAGCTGGGGGTGCTGGAGGAGGTGTCGTTTTGGTAGGAGTTTCACCTTCATCTCTTTTTTGAGGCTTGGGTTCAGTGGGAATTTCTGGAGGCGTTTGGTTCGCAGATGTGGTTTGTGGCGGTGGTGCTGGAGGTGTTTCACCACTTGCTTTAGCATCAGTGGGTGGAGCTGGAGGTGGTCTGTTGGGTATTTTTGTTCCTCGCGAGTTGAATTGCGGTGGTGATGGAGGTGGTCTTTTGGGTATTTTTGTTCCTTGAGCAGTAAGCCGCGGCGGCCCTGGTTTTATCTGCTCTAAGGGGATAGGGGAAGTTCGGGTAGACGGTTCGGCACTCGTCCTACCTTGTAGAGGCGGCTGTCCTTGACGTGATGGCACTGGTGGCGGAGAGCCGGCAGGTAAACTTCTATTGCTGACGACTTGTTTTGTCGCTGTTCCACTAACTCCGTCACCGGGCTGATGATTTTTAGCGTGTATAGGTGCAGACGGAGGACTCGCAACGCGTGAAGCTTGTTCCTCGGTTTTCGGGGTCTCACTTTCAGTTTTTTTAACACCCCCGCCAAATTTGGCGATCATATCCTGGACATGTCCACCGCCACCAGTTACTTCATTAGCCATTGTTCCTCCAATATATTTACAAAACTTACTATATAGTATTATTATAACATGTATAATTATTTTTTCAAAAAAAATATTTTTGCAAAAATCTTAGTAAAACACTAAATATTAAGAGAAAAAGTCAATAAGAGGTGCATTGATGGATACGAAACAGCCATTTAAGTGGGAGAGACAGCCAAAAGCGGAAAAATATCTTGATGATCTCTTAACACGATATCGAGAAAAAAATGGGGTGATCAGGCAGCTCGAAGAAGATCTCCATAAGCACACCAGCACTCGGCTATTTGACTGGATTGACTATTTAGCCGTCACGGGTCCAAGGGTAATTGATCAATTGAAACAGATGGGTTTCGAACAACAATCAGACAGCGTCTATCATCACCCCGGCGCTCAATTGCCGCGTGTGGCAATTCTCGATCAGGAAGGGATCGCGGTCAAGGTGGAGAAATGCGCGGATTTTTTGATGGTCCATGGGGTTTCAGCAGAAATAGAGGGGAGGTTCTATGGCCGCTTCCGAAGGGCATTTGTGAATGAAGAAAATGGTTGCGCCCTCTGGGTCGTGGAAAGGCGTTGTTACCCCGAGATCCTTCCGGATGAAACGGGAAATCCCAAAGACTATTTAACCGCGTTGGAGTTATGGCAGACGCGGAAACGGGCGATTGTCAATGAAGAAGAGGCGATGCAGAATGCCCTGGCCGTGGCTGATGAGATGATCTCGCTTATAGGTCAGGACCTGGCCGCATGGGCTGTCATGGAAGGAGAGCGTGCCTACTGGGAGGTACGCAATCACGCAGGACAGGCGCAAAAAAACAGGCAGGACAGTCTGGGGATGGGCTGGGCAAATCACGACCATCACACCTTTCGTTCATCGCGCAAATTTTTCCCGCAGTTGATCCAGCTTTTTGAACGGCTGGGTTTCCACTGCCGCGAGCGGTTCTACGCCGGTGAAGAGGCAGGATGGGGCGCTCAGGTGATGGAAAATCCTAATGCCGGCCTTGTCCTTTTTTGCGATCTAGACCTCTCCCCGGAGGAATTGGAGATCGATTTTGCACATGAACAGCTTCCGGAACTTCCTGAGCTGGGAACAATTGGCCTGTGGTGCGCCCTTCATGGAGATTCTATTTTGAAAGCTGGAATGCATCATTTGGAAGCGCAGTTCTTTTTCGAAGAGTTGACCCACGATCTCCATCAGCAGGGAATAGGCATGATGGACCCGTTCAGCAACTTCCCCTATTTGAAACAGGCGTTCACCCATGGTGAGCAGTGGGTTGTAGACCCCATGCGGCTGGACCGTTTACTGAGCGATGGAAAGATCTCAGCAGAGGAACATGAGAAGTTTCACAGTTATGGGGCCGTGGGCAGTCACTTGGAAAACTTGCAGAGGAGAGAGGGCTACAAAGGGTTCAATCAGAAAAATGTGAGCTACATCATCAAGAAAACCGATCCTAGGCATGGCGCGCTTGCATCGGAAGAAAGTGGTTCCTGACAGGATCGTGATAGAGGTTGAGAGGGTGGGCGTCATAACTGTTGCCCAATTTTCCGGACTGTGCTGGCTGCGGTCCTCCATCGAGGCCTAAACCGGAATTTTTATAGGAATAGATATAGATCTGCCGTTCAAGATAGTCGCTTAACATTTCCAGCTCGATGAAACCGACTGTTGTTTCGCGACGTGTTGTGCTGCTTTTCCATGTTTCAAGTTCATCTCCTGACAATTGATACCTACCAGGATGTTTTTGAACATGTTCGGCCAGGTCTCCTCTCAAGATCCGTGCAGTGATCGCTTCACTATTGGGGTCAATATCAGGGCTGATGGAAGAGATGACAGCTCTGAGGGCGCTGTCTCGGTCAGCGATCACTTCTTTCAGACTGAATGTATCTAAAATCAGATTGCGGTAGGCATTCTCTTTTTCAATTCTGTCTTCAAGAGTGTGTTCCGGCATATTATGGATTTGAATGAGCTGACAAATGGATGTTCCCGGAAAAAGGATCCCCAAAGCTATCGGGGTCAAGGGATGTGTATTGGAGTTGATGGGAACAGCCTTCAGTTCTTGCCTAAACGCAATCTGATGCATGTTGTGAAACGTATTACCAAGGACGATGAATGACGGGGTCGTTAATGAATGGTCGTTTTCTTGTGGGAAATAAGTAACCATTTCAAAGTTCTGGTCTTTGTGGATTGTGAGGGTTTGAGTGTCAATTTGCGTCATAACCTCCTCCTTTGGGCAGTACAGGAGGATGCAATTCCGATGCCAATCCTTCCGATTGCTTTAATATCCCGCTCTTTCTAGAATGCATCTCTTTTAATTGAATAAGGTGAGGCCATGACCAGACTTATCATTGTGATTTCCACTATTCTTGCTGCATTTCATCTGGATGCTGTTTCATGCGCGGGATACTCCGATTTTGGGGCCAGTTATATCTGGTTCAACGTCCCTGAAGCAAATGCGATTGTCAGAGGCATCGGAGGAGATGTGAACACTTTATCTCCAAGAGGCGGAATAGACACCGATGACTGTGGATGGGGCGTCATGGCGGCGCTGGGTTTCCAGTGGGGAGGATGTTCCATGGGTGAGCTTAGAGGATTCTATTCCCAAAATGATGAGGGAAGCGAAAGCTCAACTGTCCTAAGTTCAAATGTCCTTCTATTTTACGATATTACAGGCAATGGCAATGCCTACACAGCAACAGCAGACCACGGGGTGAGCTCTCTTGACTTGAGGATCTATGGTGGTGATGCCCTGTTTATCTGTGACTGCTTCTGTTCCGATTGCAATCAATTCAGCTGGGCAGCGGGACTTTCATACAAACGTCTGGAGCAGAACCATGAGTTTTATGGAAGCTTTGACGGATCTAAAGTAACGAATTTTTACGTCAAAGATGAATTAAGCACGGATTACATCGGGCTTGCGATGGGGGTTCGGGGAGAAGTGTTCTTCACTTCCTGCATGGCCTTTTTCTTTGCCGGCGATCTTGATTTCTACTATGCCAACGACTGCCTGGCGTCAGAGCAAATGGTCAACGCCTCAACAGAGTTTTCAGCGGATATCGATAATAATGATTTTGCGATCTATGGAGAGGGTAAGATCGGAATGATGTTCATCAATGGGTGCTTTACGTTGGGTGTACATGGATTCTATGGCGGTTTTTCTTACGCGCCTCAGGTTGTTTACCCATTAAGCGCCGAAGGGGCAGCGGTTCATCTCGATTGTGATACACTCACCCGCTACGGCGCTGAATTGACGGTCGGACTAAGGTTTTAGTACGAATCAACAGGTCTGTTTATTCGATATATTTGAACCTATCTCATTAAAATTATTTTACCATATTTGGCCCCTTTTTCCCTAGGGAAGAGAAATCGAGCCTTGCCTATAATATCAAATATTGACTTCGTTTCGATTTTCTCCCCTAGGAAAAAATCCATCCAAATCTGGATAAATCTTTTTAATGAGATAGGTTCTTGTGTTTCCATTTTGTTAGCTGGTTTAGAGTTACACCCAAGCCAACGATGCGGCTTTCGTCTATTTGTTCAAGATCTTCAAGAATATCGTCAACAAATGCAGTTCTAACTTTTTCTGGAACTAATTTCGCTGATTTATTTTTAATTAATTGGCGCATTTGATTGCCAACTAAACATTGAAAAATGACCTCTCTAACAACTTCTCTTCTTTCCTGACGATATCTTACACGTACTTCATCAAATCCCATCGCCTTTATCGTTGAATCGTAAGCAGAACAGGTGCGAAGATAGGAATAGTGATATAGATCGCCTAAAGGACGAACATCTTGCAATTCGTAAATAGCGATCATCGCAGACATATAATCATCTACCCGAACATCATTAAATGCTAGTGGGACAAAATTATTTTTAATTAAAGAAATGTTTGCCGATAAACGGGCTGTTCGTTTATTAACATCTGCGAAAGCCTGTAAATAACTGATATGGACCAAAAGAAAAATGCTCTGTTCGTATGGATCAGTAATTAATGCCCCTTTTTTAACAATCTTTTCCAGTTGACTTTCCAGCATTCTTGGCTGTTCGAAGGGGATGTAGGTAGATCCACCTATTCTGACCCCGTGTTTTCGCACTTTTCCTGCTTCTGATGGTTCGAGAAGACCGTCAGATAAAAGGTAGTGTAATGTACAGATGGTATTACGGTCGATTTCTACTCTTTGAGCATTCTCAACAAGATAACGAATGGCTTCTTTGTGATTTAAAATCATCGCCTTTTCTTCATCAAGTTTACCTTCTGCGGAGTCACCATGGAGGAGTAATCGTTCAGTATCAAGCAATGAGTAGGTGTTTCCTTCTAAACGGGAGGAATTGTACGAAAGGTCGATCATCAAACGGTTATAGATTTGATGGGCATATGTTCCTGCAGGGTCTTGAGCGTTTGCTCGCTGTCCTGATTTTTGAAGCTGTTCTCTAATTTCTTTTTCTAAATAATTTGTCTCGTTGGGTACATAACTGTCGAACCAACGTTCATTATAGGCTACAGGTTTTCGCTCGAAAATAGGCTTTTTGATAACTTTCATTGCTTCCAGAGCAGCAGTGCTAAAACAGCTGCTAACAGCTTCTTGTTCTGTATTACTATTTCCTGGAGAACGTACAACGCTGTATAGGGCTCCTTTAGTATGACCCGATTTATTTACAAAACCTTCAACAACAAGCTGGTTCAACCAGCGACGTATTGTACGGTTTGACAATTCAATGTCCAATTTTTCAGCTAGATTAGCTAGAGTAATAGGTTCAGACTCTTTCCCTAGCTGTCTAAGGATAATTAATTTGCGGTCACGGGGTTTCATTTTTATCTCTTTTTTAGGTCATTTTTATCATTAATTCGGACATTTTTCAATCAAAGTGTCCGAAAAATGTCCGAGTTTTGGATAATTCGGACACTTTTAAGTGAAATTGACCAGAAAATGTCCGATAAAAAGTTAATTCGGACATAAATTTCCTTAATGAATTGGTTTTAACACCATATCGACGTAATAGTCGGGATTGATGATTGCCTCTAACGTATCCGCTTTAAAGATATTGCGGTTGTAGTAGGGGGCGTAGCAATCCGGCTCTTTGTTGAGCGGCAATGGCCTGATGATGTTGTATTCCGAATATGGATCGGGATTAACGTTGTCATCGAAAAACATCGAGATCACTTCGCTGTCATTGGGATCAAAGATAAACGGTTTACCCGAACGCCCCCTTTCCTGATCGTCGCTCCAAACCTTCCAGTGGTCCTGGATGGCGACATGTCCGTGCGTATCGCGGAAGAATCGGTAGATCTCATCGGTCTTTTTCATGGTCTTAAGACCTTTTATCTTTAAATTGCCAGACTGAAAATTTCCCTGATAAGTGAACCGTTCTCCATCTAAGATTTTTTCAATTTTCTGTGTGATTTTTCCCGTGCGGATATCACTTCCATAGGTACGCAGGATAATTCTGAAGGCGACTTCCTGCTCCTTCAACGTTTGCAACAGTTTCACAAAGGAGGGGATGAGATATTTACCTTCCATTTTTTTGATGCATTCATTGTAAAGCGCGATCATCTCGTTTTTTTGCGGATAATTGGAGGTTTCCAACGTTTTGATGAATTGGTTTAAGATGAGGTTTCTCTTTCTCTTATTTTCTTTTGTTTTCGGACCGGGGACGAGCACCGTTTTCACGTAGTCGTAGTAGCTCATCGGGGCATGGCAGGGATCCCATTGATGAACGCATCTTTCAGCAAGCTGGTGCGTGACAATGTACTCAAGGGATTTGTCGGATGTGGCATCTTCTGCGATGATGGTCTTGTTAATGTCAAAATAAAGAAGAAAAAGAGGGGCCTGCTCTTCAGCAGATGCGGGAAGCTGGAATGCTCCGCAAATAATAATGGATAGAATGAACAACTTTTTAAACATAGTAAAACTCCTTTTTACGCTCTGAAGTATAGTTGGTTTGAAATAATTAGAAAAATTAAATATAATGATTATAATAAGAAGTACAGCTTATGTTTAATCTGGTACATTTACGTTTTTTTTATGATGCGTCCCGTTTAGGAAGTGTGACCGAGGCGGCCAAGGCCAACTATGTTTCTCAATCGGCGTTAAGCCAGGGGATCAAGAAGCTGGAGCGCGACCTGGGTTTTTCCTTGATCACGCATCAGAAGAACCGCTTTATTCTAACCGAAGAGGGGCGTTTGGCGTTTTCGCACGCCCGGCGGATATTTTCCGAAATCGAGGTGATGCAGGAGGAACTGAACTCTTTGTCCGGGCAGGTGGCGGGGTCCATCACGTTTGCCTGTACGAACAGTATTGCGCGCGCGTTAATTCCGAAGGCTTTGCTCAAGTGTCGGCAGGAGTACCCCTTGCTGAAGGTGAATTTCCGAAGGGGGAGCATCCGGTTTATTCTTGATCAGCTCTCGAGTGGAAAGGTGGACTTCGCGATCGTGGTCGATGGAGAGCGCTTTCAGTCTTTTGAAAAGCACAGGATTAAATCGGGGGAATTTTATGTCTACAAGCACCCTGAGTGTTGTTTAGATTGGGAAGAGGGGATCTATGTCGATCATGTTGACAGCCCTGAGATGGAGGTGATTCGTGGAAAGTGTCCTGAGATTAAAGTCCTGGAAGAGCTCTCTGGATGGGGAATGGTCGAGGAATTTGTCAAGCAGGGGTTGGGGCCCGGTCTTCTACCGGATTTCATGAAGGATGATCTTTCAATGAAAAAAGTGCGGACGGGGATACCTGAGATTCCTTACTCCATTGCAGCAGTTCGTCAAAAGGGGCTGCCGTTTTCTAAAACGATGGAGGCTTTCGTTAGCCTGCTATAGATTTTGCCGAATACGAGAATTGATTCATTTGATATATTTTTCACTTCGATGTTTAATCAACCTGAAATTTATATGATGAGTAAAGATGAAAACGGCATTCTTAACGATATGAACGATACAACGATAGGAACGATAAAAGAAGAACAGGAGTTTCCTTACTCAGAATTGACAGGTAAAATATTAAGTTGTTGATTTGAAGTAATGAGGGAGCTTGGACCTGGCTTTTTGGAAAAAGTATATAAAAATGCTCTTCTAATGGCGATGAATGATAAAGGTTTACGCGTCCAAGTAGAACACCCATACAATGTCATTTTTAGAGGTAAGGTGATTGGACGATATGTCGCAGACTTGGTTGTTAACGAATCCGTAATTGTTGAACTAAAGTGTTGTGAGAAATTGATTAGTGAGCATCAAGCTCAATTGTTTAATTATCTAAAGGTATCCGGTCTTCCTGTAGGTTTGATTGTCAACTTTCGTAGAAGAAAATTGGAGTGGAAACGATTACAAAGCAACGAAATTGTAGAATCTTTTTAGAGTATTTCTTTAAATTCATTTAGCTTCTCATATCGTTCATATCGTTGTATCGTTCTTATCGTTGAAATAATTAATGTTCTAAAAGAAAAGCGTCAGTAGAGCCCTTAATTGCTGATTTTTGAAAAATATGCTATAATAATAATAGGGTATTATGACTTGAGAGGGTTCTTAAATGGATATCGACATCTCCCAAATCTCACAGGTGGCAAAGACAGAAACAACAGTTCCGGCGATCAAAACTCCTGCTGAAGAATCAGCCCCGGCAAAAACCTCAACAATTGTTAAAACAGTCAAAGACGATTACACTTATGACAGTACAAGGCTGGACTACAGCAGACGAAGCTCCGGATCAGGCTATCGCAGTATGCGCTCAAGGGGACGTGGTGTGTGGAACAGCCGAAGCCAAAGGCCCAGGGTGGAAATTTCACGCCCGCGCGACTATCAACGAGGCTCCTCGATCCAGAAAATCAAAGATGTCATCAAACAGATCCAAAGAAAATATGATCTTCCCAAATCTAATGATATCTCAAAAAATTTAAAGTCTTCCACACAGTCGCAAATTGCATCGCTAAGCCGACAAGCAAAGGCAGATGGAGAGCTGGTCAATCCACAAAATTTTATCAAATCCCTTGAGAAGACCCTTCCGCTTGCTCTTTCAACAGTGAACAGCGGAGACCCCTCCTTTCCAGCAGATTATTCAAAAATGCTGGCCCAGCTTGCCAATGAGCTTTTGCTCCTCATCAATCAAATGGCGCTATTGCCGAATATTTCCCCAGAGTTAAAAGCACTGCTCCAAGCGTTAATGCAGCAACTGCAAATGGGACAGAATGGTGAAAGTTTGCAAACATTGGCCCAACAGATCGGTCAACTGATTGCGAGCGGCGGTAATGGTGAAGGAAAGGTTATGGTGGACCAGAACCAGTCCCTAATAGAGCAGCTTGCTTCCCTTAAATTAATTCCCAAAAAATATCTTGGAGCAGAGACGATTCCTGTGAAGACTCTCGAAGACGCTATGGCAAAACTACAAGGAGGGATGCAGCGTTCAGTTGAACAGGTAATCGCCATGCTGAAATCCAGCTCTTCGGGAAACATTGAAGGCAAGGAGATGCTGCTGACACAATTAACCATGCTCCAAGGGATGAGCCAGGGTGTTTCTCTCAACACCGGTGAACAGGCTCGCTTGATGCAGTTGATGGTAAGCAACCAAATGCTATTCTCTGCCGGTGCAATGAAAGGGATGCTTGGCGCGAAGACACAGCAGCTTGCAGGGAAAATGACAGATATGATCGTTTTACTCGCACAGCAGATCGGAGTACCCTCTAATCATCCGGTCGTTAACCGTTCGGGATCTGAATCGATCTTCCGTTTGTTCAGTTCAATCCTATTTGGCGGCGCCATGATGGGAAGGATGATCGCTGACAGAGGGGATGGAAAAGCCTGGACAATGGATGAGTCTTATGCAGGACAGCTGCAGGCGCAATCGGCAAAAGAGCTTAAAATATTCGACCTCGTTCCTTTTTCATTGTTTGCTTTCTTTTCTCCTATCAAAAGAGAAAAAAGAGAGGAAGAGGAGGAAAAGGAACTACAAGGGGACAGGTTGATCAAAGAACTGATCCGTTTAATGGTCAAGCTTGCTTTTATGCTGACCTCTATTTACACAGGCGGCAAGAAAATCGGTTCCGGCGGGATCGACTACATGGTTAAACAAAACAGAGACCAGCTTGATGATGTGCTTAAACAACTTCTGCGCATCTTGATGAAAATCGGAGATGCCGAGAAAGTTGATGTCAAATCCTCGATGATTTTCCTCAGACGGGGACGACAGGCGATGATTGAAAATGATCAAGAGGTCTTCTGGCAGTGCATGTTCTCATTTTTCACCGACAAAAACGACCTGAACGATTTCTTAAATGAGGTTGAAGAGTTAGATTCTGCCTATGCATCGATTAAGTCGCTGCTTCATTAACCCAATCCAAACAATCTTCGCATGTAAGACCGATAGGCTGATAAAGGTTCTTCGTTGTGACATGGAGAGGCGGCTCTTGAATTTCTGTCAGGCACCTCCTGCACAGTGCAATTAAATTTTCGGCCGATTTCTTTTCAGCAGGAGAAAGACTGTCATCATTTTCATACTTTTCAGACAGTTGATCGAAGTCTACATCGTCTATATCGCGGTTAAGCTGTGAATTGAGCATTTGATAGACGATATGTGCAGCTGAACGTGTATGGATGTCTAAAGTTTGTTGTCTGAACGATCCCTTGAGAAGTCCAAGTCGTTTGCTCAAGCTGCGTGAATCTGATCGATAGATTTTGATGATTTCAGGCGGCGCTTTTTCAGTCCTTAACCTCCTGGCTTCAGCTTTCCTGTCTGAGGAAGTCATCGCAAGCGCCTTTTGATGTTCTGTGATCGCTTGTGCGGTTCTTTCAATCCAAACTTGAGAATGATAGCTTAATGAATCTATTGAAGACCCTCCAATAGGGTCTGAATAAAATTGTTCGGTTTCGAAATAGTCTTCTGTTATTTCCACTGCCTGATCAAAGTCGCCTATATGGATCAAATATTTGTTGTCTTCATTGATTTTGATTAAAATGTTCGAGGACTTGATGTCAGCATTGATAATCCCTAGTTCATTGAGCCTACTGACGCCTCTGAATAATTGCGTCGCTCCGTGAACAATTTGTTCGGGCGTAAAAGTCACTTTTTCATTGTTTCCT
>Ga0180432_10004400_pt1 | contig 19391 bp, 19 predicted proteins | sample SS_ome_10_FD_132414 | JGI IMG/M metagenome (GOLD analysis project Ga0180432, IMG submission 132414) | Hypersaline lake sediment archaeal communities from the Salton Sea, California, USA - SS_1_MS_2 metaG | ecosystem: Environmental > Aquatic > Non-marine Saline and Alkaline > Hypersaline >...
CTGCAATGCGACCTCAGCTACCTGATAGATTCCTGTAGCTCCTAAGGGGTTGCCTCTTGCCTTTAATCCTCCAAAGGTGTTGATGGGGGTCTTTCCGTCTTTATCCACATCACCGTTATTGACCATCTTTGTTCCCCCACCCTCCTTAGCGAGCCCAAGACCCTCAATGCCAAGGATACCATTAATCGTATAATCATCCTGAACCTCGGCCAAGCTGATATCAGATGCCTTGATTCCAGCCATCTTGTATGCTTTCTCCGCGGCGTTCTTGATTGCCCTCATCTCAAGGGGGTCGGTTCTCTGGGCGATACTCGTGTAATCGGTGCTTACTGCTGTCCCAGCGACCTCTACGCCCGTATCATCTGAGGGAACAAGGACCAGTGCAGCAGCTCCATCTCCTATGCCTGAGCACTCCATCATGTGAATAGGATCAGCCTCCATGGGGCTAGCCATAGCCCTCTCGATGCTCATCTTAAATGGATACTGGGCGTGCTTGCAGCCAACAGCGTGCTCATGACTCTTGACAGCCATCATACAGATCTCCTCTGGTGTCGCGTAGAGATCCATATAGAGCCTGTGAATCATGGCTGCGATACCAGCCTTGGTCACACCAGTGTAGGCTGTGTACTCTTGGTCCTCAGCCATAGCCAAGCCTGTTGTGACGACCTCTGGTAGGATATCACTCATCTTTTCCACGCCTGTGACCAGTACTGCATCGCTATATCCACTTGCAACCGCTTGCACTGCCTCATGGAAAGCAACGCCGCCACTGGCGGAACCAGCCTCGACCCGAGTGGCGGGTAGACCCGGCTTCCCGAGGGAGTCTGTTAGTACTGCCGCTAGGTTAAGTTGGTCCTGCATCAGGGCTGAGCCCATGTTGCTGATGTAAACCTTGTCCAGAGCCTTGACTCCTGAATCTTTTATTGCTTTTAATGATGCCTCAGCGAACAAGTCCTTTATAGATCGATCCCAGTACTCCTTGACTTTGATTAAGCCTGTTCCGGCTATCTTTACTTTTCTCATTGGATGATTTGCCCCCTTTGCTTCAGATACGTGGCATAATCCACGTACTTTTTATGATCTATAAAGCTGGCAAGCTTCGGACCTTCACGTTTCTCCGTGATCGCGTCCTGTACTGTGAATATGAAAGCATCACTCCCGCTGCCCGAGCCATAGCTGACAGCGAATATCTTGTCCTCAGGCTCAGCCACATCCAGAGTAGCAGCGAGCCCAACAGGTGTACTACCAGCATAGGTATTACCGATCTTGGGTGATACCAATCCGGGTTCTATCTGATCCATCGAGAAACCCAACATCCTAGCCGCGTTGATGGGGAACTTGGCGTTTGGCTGATGGAATACAGCCCACTTGAAATCCTCTGGCTTGTAACCAGTCTCTTCGAGGAGCGCTTTACCTGCACCAGCGATGTGTTTGAAGTAGGCTGGCTCGCCTGTGAACCTGTTTCCATGGCGAGGATACATTTGCTTTGCTCGTCTCCAGAAGTCTGGTGTATCTGTTACGAAGCTGTATGATGCTTCAAGATATGCGATGGTATCTGCGCTCCTCTCAGCGAAGATAAAGGCTGCTCCACCACAAGCCGCGGTATACTCCAGTGCGTCATGGGGTTTCCCCTGAGCAGTATCTGCACCAATTGCCATAGCGTATTTTTGCATATCACTCCCTACCAAGCCTATGCATGTTTGCATAGCCTCTGTTCCCGCCTTGCAGGCGAACTCGTAGTCAGCCGTAGACACTGAGGGTGTTGCGCCTATTACTTCTGCGACTATGGTTCCGCTTGGCTTTACCGCGTATGGCTTGGACTCTGTACCAACGTATACTGCGCCGATCTCGTTGGGATTGATCTTTGCTCGTCTTACCGCTTGTTTCGCCGCCTCAACACTGATAGTAATGGTGTCTTCATCCAAGGCGACGACGCTTTTCTCCTCAACAGGTGCCCCGAATCCTCCCCAGACCCGGTTGATCTCTGAGGCTTGTAGCCGGTACATTGGTACATATGCGCCGTATCCAATGATACCGACTTGTCTTCCAGTCTTCAAAGTGATCATCCTATGAATTTATCGAAAAGACTGCAGGATGATATTTAAGATACTCGACATCTGGCGTAGCTGGTGACGACAAAAGACGATATTTTAACTTAAATATATGTCTTTGATTGCTTTGAATGATTTGAGAGTAGCTTTGAGGCTATAAGGTGGCTCAAAGTTCTTGGCATATTTTATCCATTCATTTCCAACCACCTGAATTGATTCTGGGTCAATTGGACCTATTCCTCTTTCTGCGCTCAAAGCGATATGAGATATCGAAGCCGGATCATAACCCATCAACCAACTGCAGACAGCGTCAACAGAGACCACATTCCTACCAGCCAGAATAAGATTCAAGCACACGGGGTTACCGATAACTGGTCCATTCCCCTCCATACAGTTTATACCATCAACTATCACAAGGTCGTTTTGAATAGTCTCGGCTAGGAAGGGCAGTATCTCGTCGAGGTACTTGTGGAGCTTGGATTTCTTTTTCCGCTGAAATACCCCGTAGAGATTCTTGATGCCCAGTGTGACGAGGGTATGGGCACAGGTCTTGATCTTGGGTATGTTGATGAAAGAGTCAGCGTCTAGTACTGTGCGGGGTAGCCTGAGTATTGTATCTGCTACCTCGTATTCTTGGTAGTCATCGTGGCTGAGGTTAAGAAAATCTACACCCCAATCATCGAGAAGCGCCATCAAGCCAGATTTCTCCATCCGTATCTCAGCTGAGCCCGATATATTGTCAGACTCAACGATAACCATATCATTGCCATTCTCACGAATCATATCCACAACAGTCTTGATCACCCTGAAATCAGTCAACACCATGCCTTCAGGGTTCTTGGCATTACAGACATTAGGCTTGATAACCACGGTCTTATCTGGTGCCAATTGTAGCCCACCGATTAATTCTATGCTCTCTCTCACAGCCTTATCGACATCGAGTGCCTCGACGAGGGATACCTTTTCCAACTTTTTCATTTATCCCATCTTCTCAGAGACCTGTTTCATAGTTTCCAGCATGTTGATCTCATCTTCTACGGTAATCATTGGGTGGGCGTCTTCTTTAACGAGTTGGTAAAAGTGTTGATACTGGTTCTTGAAGCTGGGATGCTTGAATTGGACCAGATCAAGATACCATATTATACCTTTCTCATTCCAAGTTGTGGTTCGCCCACCAACGGTAATATCAAGTTTGTATGGACCTATCATCAAATCCGTGTACATATCTCCCTTTTCGCCGGTTACTTGGACACTGAATCTTGGTCTTAACTTGGTCCAGCTCATGGCGGCGTTAATTTGAATCCCTTTCTCAGACACTAGCTCTGTATCCAGATTATCACAGACATCATAGTCCTTGCACCACCAATGGACAGGCCCTATTCCTTGGATGTGCCCCGCAAGAGGATACAAGACAGAGAGAATATGGGGCAAGACATCCTCAAGAACCCCGTCCCCCAGTGTCTCCCTGAAATCCGTCTGGCTACGATAAGACTTGAGAAGATTCTCGAAAGCTACATCAATACTAGTAATATCCCCTATAGTTCCACCCTGAACCCGTCCAATCATCTCGACCAGACTGGGTGTAAAAGCGTAATTGTGGGCAGGCATAACCGTGAAACCGGTTTCTTGTTGAGCAGCTTTGATCTTATAGCAGCCCTCCAAGCTCTCTGCCAATGGTTTCTCGCATAACACATGCTTTCCAGCGTATAGCGCATCCAATACTATGGATTCATGGAACCTTGGCGGCGTGTTTACAGCCACTGCATCAACATCAGGATCAGACAATAATTTCCTATAATCGAGATAGGTCTCAGTTGCTCCACAGCTTTCCGCTAAATTGCTCATCCTCTCCTCGTTGATATCAGATAAAGCGGTTACACTGATCTCGTCGATCTGTTCTATGGCTTTCAGGTGAAACATGGATGTGACCCTACCACAGCCGATTATCCCGAGGTGAAGCATGTGGTTCTCACTAGTAGCATTGATAGTAAAAATATTCCTAGACTCAGAGGTCTAAGAACTTACAGAACAGTTGATCTGTAAGTCCTCTTGGCTTCTCAAGGTTCTTGGGCTTGGGCGGGTTCTTTACATTGCAGAAGTATTTCCAGTAGAAATATTTCCCGACAGTAACCTCCATCTTGAGCGCCTTATGTAGAAATACATCTACATTTCCCATCCAGGCTCTCCCAAGGAAGCTCCCTGCAAAAGCCATCCCCAGTAGGTATGTTGCTATTGCGAGCAGTAATTGAGTTGCGGTTGCGATTGTAAACTCCATCTATATCACTAGCGATACACAGCCTGTGGTTGAATAAAAGCTTAACTCAAACCCTTCAAAGCCTCACGATAACCAAACCGGAAACTCACAAACCCACATAAAACCAGCTCAAACCAGTAAGTAGCAAGCCGTGTCAACAGACTGATAGCCCCTGCAACCTCCAAAGGTACGCCCACAACCACAAAGGCACCGGCGAGACCAGCGTCAACGATCCCCAATCCACCGGGTATAAGGAAGTTCAACTGCTGTATGAACTCGATCACAGCATAGATCAACACTATTACCCAGAAGTTAATGGGCTCATTCAATGAAATCGACACCATATACGCCGTAATAGCACCTGTGCTCCAATGGAACCCAACAAGGAAAAGAGAGAACAGGTTCTCCAAGGGTCTCTTCCGCAGGGTCTTGATGGAGTCTTGTATCTCGTTTACTAACTGCTCGAAGCTGCTTAACCCAAAGCTTGCGCTGTATATCCGTTTCTGAACCACGTTGTTCAACCACTCTGGGCTCCGTTCATAGAGCCACATCATTATCCGGGGGGTAAGAATAACAGCAAACGTGATCATGTTGGAGAGAGCAAACAGGACCGCGAACCAGATGAACCCAGCCTGTATCGGTATATCAGAGCCATTTACAAACCTTACAATAATGGCGGCTATGGATATCATCAAGCCAAAACTGATGAAATAATAGACCTTACTTACAATGACAGAAGAGACAGCCTTACCGATATTGCCCCCCTCCTTGTCCCTAATCAGGTAGGCTCGTACCAATTCGAAACCTGATGGGAAAGGCAGCATCCAGACCACGAATAACCCAACAAAAGAAACCTGTATGCTCTCCCAGAGGCTATTCTTGAACCCCAGACCTTTAAGCAGTATATGCCATGAAGCTGACAGAAACACCAGACCAAGATAATTCACACCTATTGCAGCAAGAAACATCCATGGATCAAACCTACCAACCTCAGTCAGCACCGCGAAAGGGTTTGAGTATACGATATAACCAATGAAGAGAGCAACACCCACTGCAAGGAAAACGAATCCCCAATTGTTTCTCTTCATAGATATCTCCCAAAAAAACAGTCCACTGGAATAAAAAATATGGGAGCAAACAAATAAGTGAAAACTCAAGATACTGGTGATGGACTGTTTCGAGGAGTTTCTAGAAGAGAACCGGGACAAGTACATATCAGTCATCACCCCGGGGGGCAATCATGGGGATACCCTGATCCATATGGGCTTGATGAAGAAACTCAAGGAATACTCCATCGAATATACCTGCCTAAACCTAGAGGAGTTATACAGGGATAACCTACTACTAGGGGCCAAGTATCTGGTAAATATCGGGTTATGGAGGATGGGCTCAGACCATGGATTCAAACTACTGGAGCTACCAGCAAAGACTGATTTGATTCTCTTTGAGGGAGGAGGCTACATGAGCGATATCTGGTATGGACCAACACTCCTAAGGCAAGTCATGAAACGAAACCCCGCACCAGTAGCCGTTGGACCCCAGAGTTATCTATTCACAAAGACAAGGTTCCATCAATACTTTGAGGATGGACGCCCCGTCCATCTATTCTGCCGAGAGAATTACAGCCTTGAGCATCTGAAGAAAAAAGGACTCCCCAGCAACGTGGTTTCCTTGGTCTCACCCGAGTTAGCACTGTACTTGGATGATGGAGATTTGAGAGAATTCATAAAGCAACGAGATGGGGGTTATGAGCTGATTGCTCTGAGGAATGATAAGGAATCAGCCTTGGGTAGCTCTGCTCAGGAGGAGATCATACAGATGTGCGAGAATCCAATGATATCAGACATCTCATTACAAAAAACCATGAGTGATTTCGTTTCAACAGTGTTCAACGCAGAACAAGTCTTCACAGACAGACTTCATGTAGCAATTCTATCAAAGATTCTCGGCAAGAAGGTTACTCTTTTCGGAAACAAGTACCACAAGAACAAGGGAGTCTGGGAATACTCTCTAAAAGACAGCGTAGACTATGTTGAGACCTTATAGAGAGTCTTATATCGCCAAAAACCCAGACACTAAACATGGTCCGAATGAGTGAATATCCTTCACTCAGTATAATAATACCCGTTCTAAACATGGGTAGAACCATCAGAGCGACACTAGATTCCCTGATGAAGCTAGACTACCCTAGGGAAAACCTTGAGATCATTGTAGTAGATGGGCAGAGTAAAGATGAGACCCGAAAAATAGTCGGAGAATATCCAGTATTATTGGTTGATCAAGAAGGCAGAGGTCTCAACGCTGCAAGAAACACCGGTATCAAACACAGCTCAGGCGAGATACTGGCTTATACCGACGGAGACTGCGTGGTACCAAAGAATTGGGCAAAAAAGATAGTGGAAAACTTCGATAACCCTCTCATCGGTTTTGTCGGTGGGACGATGGAAGGCTACGACAGGAGAAGTGTACTCAGCAATTATATGGACGAGAGCCTCTTCCAGTCCAAACCCGGGTTCAGGTTTCGCATAGAAACCACGGATCTAAAATTAATGCAGTTCCCAGCAGGAGCCAACATGGCTTTCCGTAAAAAGGCATTGGCGAGGGTCAAGTTTTTTGATGAGAATATTACGTATGGGTTTGATGATCTGCAGCCAGTTGAGGCTCTGGGGTTCAAGGGCTTCAGGATAGTATTGGACCCAGAGGTAAGCATACTCCATCAGCACAGGAGCACGTTGAGGGAGTTACTAAAGCAGCACTTCAATTATGGGCGAGGAGGCTCTTTGCTGATTATTCATAAACGGGCTAGTATTCTAGCAAGTTGGTACGCTGCATATCTTATCAGTACATTGGCTATCTTTTTGATCTTTGGCTTCCTTCTCTATATTGGGTTTAAGATTAATCACCCTATGCCGTTTAACCTAGCTTATGGGATAATTGGGATCTACTGGGTCCTAAACACGCTATACTATCTTCCTGTGAGTATTCGATCGGGAAAACTGTGGAAGATTATCGCCTATCCAGCGTTGGACATATTACGTGGTATAGCCTTCACATTGGGTGGACTGTACCAGATGGTTCGGTCACTGATACTGAAAGTGAAAATATAATTGCCCAATATAACGCTCCGTGATGCAGTGGAAGAAGATCTTGAACAGATTCATAGGATTGAGTCAGATCTTTACCCCAAGCCTTGGACATTCAACTTTTTCCGCATTATGTTCCATATAAACATGGACTTGTTCATCGTTGCAGTTGATGACAAGGAACTCATTGGATATGCTGTAGGAGAGATAGAAAAGAGGGGAAAAGGGGACACTCCTAGAAAAGCTGGACACGTCATGAATATCGCAGTAAAATTACAGTACCAAGGCATGGGAATAGGAACCATGCTCCTCGATGATGTAGAAAACCGTTTCCAGAGCAGGGGTGCAGATATCGCCTACCTTGAGGTTCGTGAATCCAATATGAGAGCCCAGCAGGTATACAAGCATAGGGGATATGAGTACGTAAGAACCGTTGAGAATTATTATGGGGACGAGGACGGTTATATTATGACCAAGAAACTGGATCAATGATCCATAACCAAGAATTAACCCCCTTTTTATCTGATAATAGTTTATGATCTATCACTATTAATTGAAAGAGGGGAAAAAATGAGGAAAACATGGAAACTAGTAACCAGTATAGCATTATTCTGCCTATTACTACCAACAGGTGTATATGGGCAAGATTATACTCCCGATTCTCTCTCACTGACCATCTATTCTGATGGGAGTGTTGATGTTGAATACGTGATTGAGCCCGATACGACTCAGGCTCAAGTAAATGTATCATTAATTGGAGAAGGATATCAGGATATTTTAGTGATTGACCCGGATGGGATAATACTTGACTGGAGTTTTATCGATGATGGAATTGAGGTTGACTCCCTTGGATCTACATCATTAACCATTACGTATACCACGGACTCCATTACAGACAAGATTGGTTCTCAGTGGTCCATAAGTATAAACTCGGAGATATCGGTGCTTTACACACTTCCCGCGGGGGCAGTGCTCGTTGGATTGAACCCGGTGCCAACTGGAATATCCATTATTGATAACCAAGCTGTTATCACGATGCCTGCAGGCTCCTCAAGCATCTCGTACCTGATTGGAACTACAGGGACCAAGGAGCATGCACTGGTTCTTCTAAACACCGCTAAAGCAGACGTGGAAGAGGCGCTGGGTGATGGGATAATCATTGATGAGGCTATTGGGCTTCTCGCACAGGCAACCCAAGCATATCAGAGTGAAAAATACACTCAATCAGAGCAATACTCGACCCAAGCATCTGAATCAGTAATAGAAACAGAAGCCCAAGCAGCAGAAGCATTGACAAGCATCAATACAGCCAAATCCATAATCGATGCCCAGAGAGACCAGATAGCCCCAGAAACCATCACAGAAGCTCAAAATATCCTCGATCTCGCTGAGGACCACTATGAAACCGGCGACTACTCTGACGCACTTCAAAGCGCTGAGCAGGCGTATAGCCTTGTTTACGACGCGCCAATCGTGGAACTAGGTGGAAATATGACCCTGTATATCGCTGGAGCCGTTATAGTCGTGATAATTGGTGCAGGTTACTGGTATATGAGCCAGCGAGGAGAACCAAAACTCCAGAAACCAGACACCCGACAACCAGAAGTGGATCTAAGCATGATTTTCCGTAAAAACCCCCACCTCAGAACCGATGATAAAGCGATACTTAGGTACCTAGAAGAGACAGGTGGAGCCTTCATAACAGAGGTAAGGGACCGTTTTGATATCCCCAAATCAAGTGCTTGGCGGATGGTACGGCGATTAGAAGAGGATGGAATCATCTCCGCATCCAAAGTAGGGCGGGAAACCTATCTACAACTACGGGAGGAGGAAGAACAATGAAACCAAGGTTCCAGAAGGTTCCCTCGGGTCCCTCTTATTATACAAACTCCTATGGAATTTCAGTGAATAAAAGAATGAAGAAGCCAATAATCATGCTCTTCACAGCCATTATCCTAGCATCAGCAATGGGATTATCCCTTGCATATGCCCAAGATGATCCAGCTGTGGTCGCCGAGAACCTACTAGACGCTGTTAACGCTAGCAGCTCAGAGGTAAACGGACTCTTCGATGCATTTGTCGCGGGCAATGGAACTATCCCCGATGATGCAGCGGAGGCACTAACAGAGGCTGAGACCTTGTACAGTGAAGCCAAAGCTGCTTTTGAAGCCGAAGATTACGAATTAGCCATAGAAAAAGCTGCAGAAGCTTTGAACAAATATGGAGACGCTTCTACTAAATTAGCAGAAGAGAAGCCAGAAGACGAGGATGATGAAGTCGATGAGACCTTCAATAAGCTCGGAGGCTACGAGCGAGCCCTAGACCGTCTTGCGAAGTTACGTGAGATAGCATCAGACCTTGATGAGCAAGGCGTTGATGTCTCAGAAGCAGTAGCGCTGCTGGATGAGGCAGAACCTATCTTAGTTGATATCGGTGCTGCCATAGATCTGGGGGATTTTGATGGACTCGAAGCTCTGCTTGAGGAAGCGAATTCCTTGATAGGCCAAGCCACTGGACTGCTCCAGAGTAGTAGCGGTCAGAAACGTGTGGAGAAGACTGAGCACTTCATTAATCAGACCCGCCACCACTTCTCTCAGCTTGAGACCAAGCTCTACAGAGTCATGGCTAAGTACAATATTAGCGGTGAGGACGAGGATGCAATACGTCTTCAATTCCAAGGTTTGAAGGACACTTTAGATGCACTGGAAGGTGATGTCGAGACGGATGACCTGAAGCAACTCACAAGACGTCTTCAGCATGTTGTGAAGGAGTCTAACCAGGTGGGCAAGGAGAACGATGACCTCGATGACGATCTTATCGAGAAAGTCAATAATGTCAGCAAGAAAGAATCCAAGCTCAATAGATACCGTGAACGACTGGAAGCACTAACTCAACTAGGTTACAACAACAGCGAGGTAGGGGAACTGCTTAGGCAAGCGGAACAGTTGCTCAATCAATCTCAAAATAGTTTGGATGAGGGTGACGACGAGACTGCGGATGACCTTATAGAAGCGGCAGATGATCTTATCGATGAGGCGGATGATCTCCTGGATGATATAGAGAAGCAAAGGAAACGCGGTGCCAAAGAGGACAAGTATGAGACAGACGATGAGGATGATATCCAAGATAAAATACGAGAGCTGAGAAAAAAAATCAGCAGATATCGCACAGAGGTACGGAACCGAAACCGTCGAGGAGAGAACACAACAGGGCTAGAAAATAAACTGAATGAGTTAGAAACAGCGCTGGATGATGCCTTGACCGAGGAAGATATTGAGTCAATAGAAGTACAAATCGATGAACTTGAAGATTTGATCGATGATGACTCGGACGAGGATAAGGGAAACTCGGATAAGGTAAAGAAAGGCGACGACGATGAGTCAGAGGAGCCTGAGGAAGAAGAAGATCCAGAGACAACTGGATAACCTCCCCTTTTTTCTATAATTTTTCTTTTAAAACCCACTAGCCTTTATACTTGTACCTTGAGATTCTAGGTATTACAGTGATCAAGTTGAGCGAGATACGTATAGCCATCGCAGGAATAGGAAACAGCGCCTCATCCCTCTTACAGGGAATTCAATACTATGCTGATAACGGTACAAGTCTTGGACTACTTCATGAGAAACTAGGAAAATACACTGCAGGAGACATCAAGGTAGTAGCTGCCTTCGATATCGACAAGAACAAGATAGGAAAAGACGTATCAGAGGCAATCTATGCGGACCCAAACAAGGCACCAAGGATAATTGAACTCAAAAAAACAGGTGTTATTGTCCAGATGGGACCCCACCCAGACCATTTTGAGGCAAGCTCAATGAGTCAGGTTAAGCTTGCTGAGACCCAACCTGTGGATATCGTGAAGGTTCTCAAGGAAGCAAGGGTCGATTTGGTGTTGAACCTCATCTCGGGGGGTGCCGATAAGGCAAGCAGGTTATACGCCGAGGCTGCACATGAAGCAGGATGTGGATTCATCAACGCTACTCCATCAGGGATAGTGAACGATATATCCATGGCTTCTGCTTTCAAGAAAGCTGGATTGCCACTCTCTGGGGATGATTTGATGAGTCAGATGGGGGCAACCGCGGTTCATATCGGATTACTGGAGTTTCTGGATAGTCGGGGAGTGCATATTGAGGAGAGCTATCAGCTTGATGTAGGTGGAGGCAGTGAGTCTATCAATACCCTTGAGAAGACCCGGGATATCAAGAGGACAATTAAAACCGAGGCAGTAAAGAAACACATCCCATACGATTTTGAGCTAGTCTCAGGCTCAGCAGACTTTGTTGATTTCCTCGTTAATGGTCGTGATAGCTTCTTCTATGTTAAGGGAAGCTATTTCGGTGGAGCAGAGTTCACACTGGATATGAAACTCAGCACACAGGACTCACCAAACGCAGGAGCCATCCTCGTGGACGTAATACGGGGAATGATGATCGCCAAAGAGAAGGGCATAGGCGGACCAGTGGAACCTGTCTGCAGCTATGGATTCAAACGTCCACCGAGAAGGCGTAAGATGCCCGAAGCTTACAAGTTATTCAAGGAGTTTACTGTTTGAACCTGATATTTGTACTTGGCACAGCTGGGAGCGGCAAGAGCAGCTTCACAGCAAAGTTCACCCGGTATCTGGAGTTCAACAGGGAAGACGTTATGGCGGTAAACCTGGACCCGGGCTCAATGATCCTACCATACGCCGCTAATGTTGATGTCAGGGAGTACATCAAGGTAGAGGACCTCATGGAAGAGTATGGACTAGGACCCAATGGTGGGTTGATGCTAGCCCATGATATGATGGCTGGCATCGTCGAGGACCTCAGCAACGATATCGAGGACTTTACACCAGACATATGCATCGTTGATACCCCGGGGCAGATGGAGCTTTTCGCTTTCAGGGAGATAGGAGCTCAGATAGCCCAGAGCCTCACCGACTCCGAAAAGGGTGTCATCTACATCTTTGATGGCATCCAGTGCAGAGACCCGTTAAACTATGTGATGAACATGTTCCTTGCCTCAGCCATCAATACCAAGTTCTTCCTACCCCAGTACCACCTCATCAGCAAGATAGACGCATTGGAGGAACATGAGGTGGAAGAGATAGTCAGCTGGAGCGAGGATATGTACGCCCTTGAGGAAGCTATTGATGCCCGTTTGACTGGGTTGAACCGCACCATGAGCCAGGATATGATAGAGATCATCGGTAGAATAGGCATGGAGTTTGACCCTATACCCATAAGCAGCGTTACAAATGATGGGTTCAGCGACCTATATGCCCATCTGATGATGACCTTCACAGACGGGGGTAAATTCACCCCATAGAACTAGAACTGAGCAGTCTCGCAGAGAAGCTCGTATCCTATTTTCATGAACTGGGTCTCATAATCGCGCAGATAATATATGCCGGTGTCTGTGGGAACCCTGCCTTTTCTTAGATCAATAGCGTTTTCGCTCATCTTTTGACAGATATCTGGGATGTCCTCGAACATTACATCAGAGACAATCAATGGGATATGCTCAAAACCATGATCATCCAAGATATGCCGCCGCTCTTTACCATACTTGTAGATATCTTTCCCCAGCTTGAGGTTGATGGGGTGATGCTCCCAGAAAACACGTTTGAGTGGGAAGAAATCAACGTGATTCTTCCCCAGTCTGTACTCCATATGCATTTTTCCCGGGGGGATACCTATGTGTTTCAGGTACCTGTAGCATTGTACCTCTTGGAATGAGTTGAAAAAACGGTTATCGAAAACATATCCATTATCCATCTGAGTTGCTAACAAGGAGTTTTCACCATCTGGCTTAGAGGGAGAATCAATGATTTTATTTTGAGGCTTGAAGATGTTGAATAGACTTGGCGACAGTATTATGCACCTGTATCCTCTAGCTAGGTACTAATTGTTGGTATAGTAGTTAATATTTACGCTAATAGACTATATAATCGAAATAGGTATATGATTGGGGGATAGTAAACAACTGTTATTTATCTCATCTTATTGTTACAAAACATAATCCATGAGACAAAGAACATGATTTGGAGTAACTTATGTTTGAACATCAATAAAAACTATCAAAGAACAAAGAATTCCCATTCTCGAAATCATTAAATGCATAGCATGCCCTTCAGATGGTGATTCAATATGACACTCTACCTAACACAGGATGAGGTCAAGGATGTTCTTGACATGAAAAGCACCCTAGAAGCCGTCGAGGGCGGCTTCAGGGAGATGGGCAACAAAAACATAGAGATGCCCCCAAGAGTATACCTTCACTTCGAGAAAGGCGTTCTAATCGCCATGCCAGCATACATGCCTGGACTAAACGCAGCAGGCACAAAGATCGTAACAGTACACCCGGGAAACAAACAAGCATATGGACTACCAGCGGTTATAGCGAGGATTGTTCTAAACAGTCCAGAGAACGGTGTGCCACTCGCCATCATGGATGGTACCTATATCACAGCCCTAAGGACAGGAGCCGCAGGCGCAACTGGGATCAAGTACTTGAGCAAGAAGGACAGCAAGGTCGCTGGAGTCTGCGGAACTGGTGTCCAGGGAAGAAGTCAGGTCATGGGGTTGATGGAGGTTAGACCAAACATCGAGAAGGTCAAGGTCTTTGACATCATTCCAGAGGCAATGGAATCATTTGCCAAGGAGATGAAGAAGATGTTCCCCAAGGTCAACTTCGTAGCCGTTAAGAGCGCACAGGAGGCAGCCGAGGGAAGCGATATCGTGATCACATGCACACCCAGCCCCAAGGCATTCCTAGATGGAGCATGGCTCAAGAAGGGAGCCCATGTATCAGCCATCGGCGCAGACACAGGAGCCAAGCGTGAGCTAATGACCAGTGTCATCAAGAAGTGTGACAAGCATGTCGTAGACTTTATTCCACAGGCATTCGTGGTTGGTGACTTCAAGGTACCTAAAGAGGAAGGAGTCATCAAAGAGGAAGACATCTACGCTGAGCTAGGTGAGATCGTTGCAGGTAAGAAGAAGGGACGCGAGTCTCCAGACGAGATAACCATGTTCAAGGCAACAGGGTTAGCCATACAGGACGTTGGAACCGCCAGCAAGGTCTATGAGCTAGCCAAGGCAAAGAAGGTCGGAATGACTCTAGCCTAATCTTCATTTCTTTTTTCTTTAACTATTTCTGAATGTGCATAAGCATTAAAAACATTGCCTCCGATTTTCTTTTAGACGAGATTAATTTTAAATGAGGTAAAAAAATGAGTAAAAAGAAACTAACCACGAGCCAAGGGGCTCCAATAGACGATGATCAGAACAGTATAACAGCGGGTGTATCGGGTCCTGTCTTGATGCAAGACGTCCACTTAATCGAGAAACTCGCTCATTTTAACAGGGAACGCATCCCTGAGAGGATTGTCCACGCCAAAGGAGCAGGAGCATACGGCTATTTTGAGGTAACCAACGACCTGAGCAGTTACACCAAGGCAAAGTTCCTGTCGAAGGTTGGGAAGAAGACCGATGTTGTGGTGAGGTTTAGCACTGTTGGTGGGGAGAAGGGCTCTGCTGACGCTGAGAGGGACCCAAGGGGTTTCGCTGTCAAGTTCTACACTGAGGAAGGAAACTATGATATGGTGGGAAACAATACCCCCGTGTTCTTCATACGGGACCCTATCAAGTTCCCAGACTTTATCCACACACAGAAAAGACACCCTGTGACAAACACCAAGGACCCGGACATGTTCTGGGACTTTTTGTCGTTGACCCCTGAATCAGTACATCAGGTAACTGTGCTTTTCTCTGACCGTGGGACCCCCAAGACCTTTCGTCATATGAATGGGTACAGTGGTCACACTTTCATGTGGTACAATGATAAGGATGAGTATGTTTGGGTCAAGATCCACTTCATAACCGCACAGGGTATACAGAACCTTACCGCAGCAGAAGCTGATAAGTTGAAGGCAAGCGACCCTGATCATGCCACAAGGGACCTCTATGAATCCATTGAGAAGGGAGACTATCCTGCTTGGAATGTATCTGTTCAAATAATGAAGCCAGAGGAAGCAGAAAATTATCGCTTCAACCCATTTGATATAACAAAGGTTTGGCCCCACGGGGATTACCCTTTGATTCCGTTGGGCAGGATGGTCTTGAACCGCAACCCAGCGAATTACTTTGTAGATGTCGAGCAGGCAGCGTTTAGCCCAGGCAATCTTGTGCCGGGCATAGCTCCTTCTCCAGACAAGATGCTTCAGGGTAGGCTATTCTCATATCACGATGCTCACAGGTATAGGCTAGGCGTCAACTATACACAGCTCCCGGTAAACGCGCCGAAAGCAGTTACTATGAACTATCACAGGGATGGATTCATGAGAACAGCTTCCAGTCATGAAGGCTACCCAAACTATTACCCAAATACATTTGATGGACCAAAACCAGATATTTCTGCTAAGTGGCCAAGCTATGAGTTGAAAGGTAAATGGGGTAGACATAATTATGTTCACCCTAACTCTGATTTTGTTCAGCCTGCAGCACTATACAGTAAGGTAATGACTGATGTGGATAGGGATCATCTGATAAGCAACCTTGTTGGGCACATGAAGGCTGCCAAGAAGGAGTTACAGAAGCGTCAAGCCGCCATCTTCTACAAGGTTGACCCTGATTATGGTACTCGTGTAGCCAAAGGACTTGGTCTGGATATAGCCGAGATCAAGAAAATTGCAGAGAAGTAGCAAGATCTTCTATCTTTTTTTCTATATTATTGATGAGGCTAGTTTACCGAGATAGATGCCACTAAGACAGAGTATATTATTTAACGCGAGGTTGGCTACAAATAACGCATTCTGATTCTCTTCAAGTAGCCTAAAAGATTCGAGGCTAAATGTAGACATGGTTGTGAACGCCCCAAGAAGCCCCACGGTTAGGAAAAGCCTTGAGGAATCGGGTAAGGCAAACGCCTTCTCGCTACTATATGTGATGAGGCTCAAGGTGAAGGCACCCAATATGTTTACCCCAAGTGTGCCTAGGGGGAATCTTGTTGATCCCTGAATGGTGTTTGAGAGCAGGAACCTGAATACCGCGCCTATGAAGCCTCCTATTCCTACGTAGATTATTGAGAGCATGTTTCCCGACCGTTGATGCCCTTTGTTTTTATGTCACTTGTTTTAAACTTTGGTATTGACCGAAAACGATATATAGTAAATACCATGGTTTTCCTGTAATTACCCTCTTTTTACTTGTTGAGTCGCTAAATACAGTATAAATGTCCCTCAGAGAAGTTTTTCTCATTATTTGAGAAAAATAAGCCGTATTTTGGCTTCTTTTCCCAAACAGTTATATAGGATAATTTTATCCTATTCTTAATCTCGTGAGGGGTCTTTTGTCTTCGAAACTACAGAAACAGATTACCTGCACAGAGTGCGGGAATAGTAACCTACTACGAGACTTTGAAACCGGTGAGCTGGTCTGCCAGTCATGCGGTATCGTTGTCTCTTCAACATTACTCGATACAGGTCCTGAATGGCGTGCATTCGACCAAGAACAACGGGACAAACTCCCCAGAGTTGGAGCCCCGGTAACTTGGACAATCCACGATAAGGGACTCAGCACTACCATCGGGTGGCAGGACCGTGACGCCTCGGGTCGCAAACTTAGCCCAGAGGAGCGTGCAAGGCTCTATAGGCTCAGGAAGTGGCACAGGAGAAGCAAGGTCTCTGATAGCACTCAGAGGAACTTGGCTCATGCATTGAGTGAGATGAGCAAGATCAGCTACAAGCTCAACTTACCCAGAAACGTCATAGAGACAAGCAGCATGATCTATCGAAGGGCTATCCAGAAGCAGCTTATCAGAGGCAGGACCATCCAGAGCGTTGCTGTCGCATCCATCTATATGGCATGTAGGCAGTGTGGTGTAATCAGGACACTAGAGGATGTGGCTGGTGCAGCCAATATCACAAAGAAGGAGGCTGCCCGAAACTATAGGTTCTTGCTGAGGGAGTTGAAGCCCCAAGTGCCTCAGGTTAATCCACAGGGTTATATCAGTAAGATTGTGAATAAGCTAGCTTTGACTGGTGAGACCGAGAGGCTCGCTATGGCTATTTTGAATCAGGCTAGTGAGATGAAGCTTACCAGTGGTCGTGGTCCTTCAGGTATCGCGGCGGCTTGTATCTATATCAGTAGCCAGATCACTGATGAGCGGAGGACTCAGGGTGAGATCGCCAAGGAGGCTCAGGTCACAGAGGTTACTATTCGTAACAGGTACAAGGAGCTAGCCCAGCGGCTGGACTTTGACGTCAACCTGTAATCCCTACTGTTTAACAGTACCCACCCCTTTCTATACACAATATGTCTGAATCCTATGTAATTTTCACTGGTAGACCGAATGCTGGGAAAAGCTCAACCATCAGGGCGTTGACTGGACTCAAGATAGCTACTGGAAAACGACCTGGTACCACTACTAGGATTAACAAGTATGAGATCGCTCAGGATCTGTTCTTGGTGGATATGCCTGGGTATGGGACCAAGGTGGATGCTCCCAAGAGTTGGGAGGACAAGACAAAGGAAAGTATACTGGATTTCATCGAAGATTATGCGGATCAGATTGTTGCGGCTGTTCATGTTTTGAATATTATGACTTTTATTGAGACTGAGGAGAGGTTGGCCAAGAAGGGATTCATAAGCATTGACGTCGAGATGGTGCAATACCTTAGGGATAACAATGGAGATTATCCCTTTGTGGCTGCGAACAAGATCGATAAAGGCAGTGATAAACAGGTTATGGAGAACATTGAGGCATTCATGTACAGCTTGACAGGTGGTGAGCCTGAGGAAGCAGCCAGATATATTTATCCTATTAGCGCCAAGAAGAAAATCGGTGTAGGTGAGTTGAAGAATCAACTCGTTAATAGGTTACAGAGAAATGGGTTTCATAACCCGTTCAAGTATATCAGGTAGGATTATTCTTCCTCTTCTATCTCGATTTCATCTTCAGGTTCGAGGCTGAAATCTTCTTCCTCATAAGTCATGTCTGAGCCGTACTGCATATTAGTGGTCTCGTCCTCGTTACAGATCCCTGCCTCGGTTACGGCGATCCTGATCTTTTCCTCAGGCAGATATGGGCTGTCTATTACTTGTACGAGCCGGGTGTTTTGTCTGCCTTTTCTGAGGTAGACCCTGTGGGTGCATGCGTGGGCCATTACGTGGCCGCCTGCTGGTCTGTTGGGGTCTCCGTAGGATGTGTCTGGTTTGGCTTGGACTTGGTTTGTGAGTACTACTGCTAGGTTGAAGGCTTCTGCTACTCTGAGTAGGTTTCCTAGGACGCCGCTGATTTTTTGCTGGCGTTCTGCTAGGGTTCCTCTGCCGATGTATTCGCCTCTGAAGTGTCCGATCATGCTGTCGACGATTACTAGTTTGATGTCGTGTTCTTGAGCTACTTGAGGGAGGTTCTTGACTAGCATGATCTGGTGGTCGCTGTTGTATGCGCGTGCGATTAGCACGTTGCTGAGGATCTCTTGGGGGTCGTATCCTCTTGCTTCGGCTATCTGGACTATTCGTTCTGGTAGGAAGGTGCCTTCGGTGTCGATGACACAGACTCGTCCACCTAGACCGCCTTCTGCTGTGGGTCGTTGCGCTAGCACGCTGAGAGTGTAGCATATCTGGGTCTTTCCGGAGCCGAACTCTCCGATGAACTCGGAGATAACGCCTGTTTCGATCCCGCCGCCCATTATGCGGTCGAATTCAACTGAGCCGGTTCTGCACTTCATCATGTGTTTGCGTGTCTCTAGTAGATCCGTGGCTGAGACAAAGCCTGGGTCTACTTGGAGGCGTGCTAGGGTGTTTACCTTTATGGCTGTGTCGACACCCATGCCGGTTAGTTCTACTATCTCGCGGGGGGGAGTTACTGCGATTGCTTCTAGTGTGACTAACCCTGCTTTGTGTAGCTTCTTGATGGTTGTGCTTGCCACTCCTTCGAGTGTTCCGGCTTCAATTACCTCTCCCATTTGCTCTCAAGCGATTCTGCCTGTTTTTAGCTTATAATGTAGACGCA
>Ga0180432_10004401_pt1 | contig 19386 bp, 8 predicted proteins | sample SS_ome_10_FD_132414 | JGI IMG/M metagenome (GOLD analysis project Ga0180432, IMG submission 132414) | Hypersaline lake sediment archaeal communities from the Salton Sea, California, USA - SS_1_MS_2 metaG | ecosystem: Environmental > Aquatic > Non-marine Saline and Alkaline > Hypersaline >...
GCCTCAGGTAGCGGGGACAAGCTCCGCAACCTCTGCGCCTCTCTCGTCCTCCAAGATCAGATGCCAACTCGGAGACCAGCCAACGCCAAAGACCTCAACTCTGATATTGGTCTTTGCGGGACGAACCGCGATCTCCTCAACCTCGTCCAGAGCAGCGGTCCATCGCTCGGTGATCTGGTCTAGAGCCTCCTCCATCTCCCGCCGCAACTCCGCCAGCTCCTCCTCCAGGTCCTGAATCTCGTCGACCGACTCCTCCACGTCCATCTTGGCCTTCTCCGTCAGCCGACGCTTTCGGCTGGCCACGGACACGGCCCGGCTGGATCTCCGGCCGACGAAGAAGCCCAGTACCGACTCGCCGGCGGAGAGCAACTCCTCCCGCTTGCGCGCCTCGTACTCCTCCCGGTCCATGGTCAACTCGCGCTTCTCTTTCTTGATCCGGTCGAGGATGCGATCCAGCTTGCCCAGGTATCGTGCCTCGATCTTGTCGCCCTCCCCGTCCCGCTTGGCCCGCGCCGCATCCTGGCAGCGAACCTTGAAGTCGCGCAGGCTTTCGCCTACCTTGCCGTAGGCTTTCAGAAGGGGATTGTGCAACACGCTGAGCTGAACGGTATCATAGAGGTAGGTAGCGAACTCCTTCTTCATCTGGGTGAAGCCCGTTGAACCTCCGGGCACTGTAGGGAATTCTTCGAACCACGCTCCTTCAAAGGGTTCAGAGGCCAGGTGCTGCTTCTCGAGGTCCAGCTCCTCCGACTGCTCCCAGTCCACGGTGACCCAATCAGTCGACAGACGTCCCTTCCTGACCACACGGAGGAGATGGCTGACCCCACTCTTGCGGTCCGAGAAGCGAACTGCCGCCATCCCCAGTACCTCGGGAGTGTACGTCAGGTGACGCTCCTTCAGACGCGTGGGCCGGCCTCGTTCAGCCTCCAGGGTTCGCACCGCTCGCTCCGCAGGTACCCTCACGGGCAGGAAGTACTGGCGCACGCGGGGCGGCACGGTCGGAGGGGTCGATGACAGGCCCGGGGGCAGGTCCTCGCGTCCGGCCTCGGCGGGACGCGCTGTAGGTGTTGCCTCCGCCGCTTCAGTCGCGCTCACCTTGGCCTGCTGCATCAGGGTCTGCACCTGGCGACGGGTCAGAGGTCCTCGCAAATAAGACATCGCCCACCGAGTCTTGAAGATCACCGGACGCTCCTCATGGACGTTGTGCAGTATGAAGACTCGGGATCGAAGAGAGGATATCAGCCGATCCAGGTAAGAGCGGTCCATGAGCGTTCCCGCCTCCGCCACCACACCCTCCATGCCCTCCAGAACGCGCATCTTGTCCCGGTCGGTCTGGAGCTTGCCGATGAACCAGGTGCCGGCATTCGTGAGGCCCTTGTAGTCCAGGTCGAACGGATTCTGGGTGGTGAGCATGACGCCTAACCCGAACGCGCGCGCGGTTTTCAGCAGAGTCAGCAGAGGCGTCTTGGATGCCGGGTTAGCAGGGTGGGGAGGGAAATAGCCGAAGACCTCATCGAAATATAGCAGCGCCCGTAGGGAAGTTGTGCCGGAGAGTGTATGCATCCAGGTGATCGTCTGCTCCAGAAGCAGAGTGACGAAGAACATCCGCTCTGCCTCCGTGAGGTGAGCGATGTAGAATATGCTCACCCTGGGTCTCCCATCAGGCGCACGCGTGATACGCTCCAGATCCAACGGCACGCCGGCAATCCAGTTCTCGAAACTGGGGGCCGCGATGATGTTATTCAGCGCCAGAGCCAGCTGGAAGCGATCCTTCTCCGGGAAGAAGGTATCCACGTCGAACACTCCCAGCTTATCGACCGGGGGCCTCTGGATAGCCCTGATGAGAGACTCGAAGTCCATGTCCTTCGATTGCCGCCAGGCATCCTCGAACACGCTGGCGAGCAAGATGTGCTCCCGGCTTCGTACTCCCGCCTCGATCCCCGCCAACCCCAGAATGGCCGAGACCAGCCCGCTGATCTTGTCTCGTAGCAGCTCCTCGTGCTCATCCCAAGAGACGCTCGGGCACCGCAGGCTCTGCAGGATGCTGATGGGAACACCCGCCTCGCTACCCGGCGTGTAGACCAGGAACTCAGCAGCCTCCCGCAATCGGCGCACGCGTTCCGGCCCCTGGCCCCATTCGGCCAAGCCGTCGGCCCAGGTCTTGGCCATTCGGTCGGCGTACGCACTCGTCGACATCTCCTTCCTGCGAGCGTCGTCAACATTGACCCACGGCTCGAAGTCCTTCGGCCGCAACTCCGGAAAGGTCAGAAGAAGGTTTGTCACATCACCTTTGGGATCGATGATGATGGATGGAATGCCGTCCAGGGTCGCTTCTTCCAGGAGATCGATGCACAAGCCGGTCTTGCCGCTCCCGGTCATCCCCAGGCACACGCCATGGGTGGTCAGGTCGCGGGCGTCGTACATGACCGGCTCGTCCAGCACCCGCTCGGACTCGAGGTCGTACTTCCTGCCCAAGTAGAACGCGCCGGCCTTCTCGATATCCACCATCCTACCCCTCCTGCGGACCCGTCAGGGTCATCCCCATCACAGCACCAATTGGCCAGTTCGATTGTACCGAAATCAGACCGAAAAGGCAAGCAATTCGGCTACGCTATCGCCGGCCCGACTTCCCGGCAGTGATCGGGTGGGTATGGTACTCAGGGCACGCCCATACCGCCCGCTTCCGATCCGACCGGTGAAGCATCAGCACCCGACCCCTCGCCGATCGCCTTCGCACGACCTGGATCCCCAAGCTGTTGACAGTTCGGTGCTTTGCTGATATGATGCGCGAATGCAAAGGTCGGTATCCCCCAACGATATACTGGGTAGATCAGTCGCACCACAGTCAGGCACACACACAGACGCCGGAGGAATGCCTTGATCATCGAAGAGTTGGAGCGCAAACACGAACTGCGAGTGTATCCACGTTCGCTGACGGAACTCAACGGGACTACCTACTTTCTGGCCCGCGGACGCAACGGGAAGATGCTGGGTGTCGCTGGCAACGCCGACGGCTTCAGCGGGACTCGCGAGGGCAGCGTACTCCTCTGCCCTTTGACAACGGCCAACGCAGCCACCTTGCGATCGAGACTGTGCTGGCTGTCGCCGCAGCCGCTGGGCCTCAAGAAAGCGGCTGGGTGTGGTGACCGCCTGGGACTGGCCACTCCCGGCCACGTCCGGGCCATCCAGAAGGTCGGCGGCATACTCCCGGTCTTCGCCCAGCAATCGATACGGGAGAACGAGCGCACCGGCCGAACACCTCAGCAGGTGATGGACGAGGCCATGTGGGGAGTCTTCCAAGAGGGCTGGCGAGGGTCCTGGGGAGCCGACGCAGATCACCTCAAGACCACACAGGACGTCGATTCTTGTCTCCAGGCGGGTTTCACCTTCTACACGGTCGATCCCCGTGATCACGTGGACAACGATGCGCACACAGAACCGGTCGAGACACTGCGAGGCAAGTTCCGGGCCCTACCTTGGAGCGAGCTACTGGACTCCGCCGACTCCATGCTCGCGCGCTACGTGGATCAGCGCTTCCTGATCGAGAGCTTCTGTCTGGAGTTCAGCGAGGCCAGCGTGCTCCGTGCGGCGTGCAAATACGGTCGCGCCATCGCCCACGCGTCCAAGGTCTTCCGCCATCTCTCGAAGGCTGCGGCAGAACGGCCCTTCGAGCTAGAAGTCTCTGTCGATGAAGCCGAGACCCCCACTTCTCCCCTGGAGCACTTCTTCATCGCCAGTGAGCTGAGGAGAATGGGAGTGGAGTGGGTCAGCCTCGCCCCCAGATACGTCGGGCGATTCGAAAAGGGCGTCGACTACATCGGCGACCTGGAGCTACTCGATACAGATTTCGCCAGGCATGCGGCCATCGCGCGAGTCATGGGCCCGTACAAGCTCAGCCTTCATTCTGGCTCGGACAAGTTCAGCGTCTACCCCATCGCCGTTCGCAACGCCAAGAACCTGGTCCATCTCAAGACCGCCGGCACCAGCTACCTGGAGGCGCTGCGAGTCGTAGCCGACGTAGCTCCGGATTTCTTTCGCCAGTTCCTGAGCCTGGCGCACGAGCGATACGACGAAGACAAGCGCACCTACCATGTCTCTGCCGATTCCAGCAAGGTGCCCGCTGCAGACGACCTGACAGATGGCCAATTGGCGGGGCTGTTGGACCAGTTCGACGCACGACAGATGTTTCACGTCACCTTTGGATCCGCACTGGACCTGTACGGGGAGCGATTGAAGGCCGTTCTGGACTCGCACGAAGAGGATCATTACGCGGCGCTGGAGAAGCACTTCCTCAGACACCTTGAACCGCTGACTTCGCAGTCGGGCTGAGCGCGCCGAACGCCAGACATACGCCTGAGTCAATGCGCCGCCCGGGGTGGCTTCTGTCTCCACGGAGACAAGGTGCCACCCACGGATCCTGACCTGCAGGCTACAGGAAGACCTCGCTGGCCGTTGTCTCACACGCCGGCGAGGTCTCTTGATGACCAGTCAACCACATGCAGCCGGATCCGCGATCCGAGTCCCGACACATCGGCGTACGCAATGGACCGAGGCTACAAACCAGCTCTCGCTCGCCGACACCGAGACGGCGAGCGCCGAAGTCTGGCGCTGCCTCAGTCCTCCTCCTCAGCCATGCCCATCGCCATCAGGAAGCCCCGCGCCCGCTCGGATTTCGGGTACCGGTTGACCAGGTCCCAGAAGCGCTTCGAATGGTTGGGCTCGATCAAGTGAGCCAGTTCATGCACGATGACGTAGTCGCCAACCCAGGTGGGGTAATCTCTCGTCCTGTCAGATATCCTGATGGTGCCCTTGCCAGGACTGCAACTACCCGCGCTTCGTCTCTGATTCGTGACGTACCGGATCGATTTCCACTGTAGTTTGCCGCGGAAGTATCGCCTATTCAGCTCCTCGGCACGTCTCTGCAGGGCGTCGTCGGCGCTCTCATCGCGGAGTCGGCGCTTTCGCTCCAGGCGCTGGCCCAGCTTGGCAATCGCCTGCTCCAGCTCCTTGCCCGAGACGTGATAGGGAGCCAGGACCTCCAGTACGTCTCCGTCCAGCCGAGCCTCTATGGTCTTCTTGCGTCGCTTACTGCGGATTACTTTGACCTTCACGCTCTACCCACGATCGGACTACACCCAAGACGGGATCATCTACCCGTCGAGAGCTGACCCAGGCACCCGTCACTCCGGCGCGCCGCCCACGCCTTCCGGATACCCGCCAACCAGACTCGGACAACTCGACTCGCAGGGAGAGCACACGCCCATCCGTCGGAGTCTGGGAACACTTGATCTGGATCCAGGCCTACCTGCTCCAGCCACCGGTTGCACCGGCTCTCGCTGGCCTGGCGCGACAGCTTTGTCAACCTCACCCTCTGCAGCGCACGACCACACTGGGCTCCCGCAGACAGCCGAAACCATCTCCGACTCGTCGTCCGGCGAAGCACCGTCGCGCCAGACGGCTGGCAATAGGCAGATCTTAGCTCACCTTGGCCCCACAGCCAGGACAGAACGCAGCATCCCCCGACACCGAGGCGCCACACTCAGGACAGAACTTGCCCGCACCTCCCTCTGGAGGAGAGGGCGGAACCGCCGCGGGCGCGTCCCCTGCTGCCTGAGCCTTCGCCTTCTGGTCGTAGGTCTCTGCCTGGACCGAAGCCAGGTTCTTCTCCTGTAGCTCGATCCGGCCTACCAAGACCGTCACCGCCTTGATCCAGTCCTCGAGCTCGGAAGCGGTCAGGGTTCCGGCAGCGTGAAGCTCCATCACCCTGTCACCCAGCTCCGCCTTGGCCTCGAACAGCTCCTTCTCTAGCTGGCCAAGATCCGCCTTTATCTTGTTGACCCGCACGAGCTTCTCGGCCTCGAAGGACGCCTGGTCGAAACCCTTGCTCACCTTCTTCGCCAGATCATCAAAGAAAGCCATGCTCTCCTCCTATCCTTCGCAACAGTAGCAAGACCCCATACCCAGGACTACAATGGCGCTTCCCGGCACGCAGAGTATACCATCGGCCGCAACGTTTCGCAACCAGGGCTTCCGCCCGCCTCAATCCGAGCCGAGCACGGAGGCTCGACCTGCAATGGAGCCGCAGCGCGGCCCGACCTGCTCCTCCTGCGTGCCGCCCTACCCGGTATCCGTCAGACTGAACGAGAGGTCAACATCCCACTCTCCAGCAGGCTCCAGGTCCAGAAGCCACTGGCACGTCACGCTCGACCCCTGGTACACTCTCTCGAAGCCCGCCTCCGAATTGGATATGGTCTCCAGAGGAAAGCACCAGAACGTTGCGGGCTTGCTGACATGCACACCTACGTCCATTGCCTTCCACTCCAACACCAGGTGAAGCTCGCGCATCGCTTCGGTCTCGTGGAGTGCATCCAGGCCTAGGCTATCGCCATCCGGCAGCCCGTAGTGGGCGTGAGGGCCATTACCACCTAGCATGGCCCAGTTCGTTTCCACCCCAAATCGCACTTGCACCGCCTGCGATCCGGGGTTGACTAGCCTGTAGGCCACTCTGACGTCCGTTCTGCCAGGCACCAGCAGGACGCTCTTCTCCACCCGGAGGGGTACCAAGGCCTTCCCCTGCCAAACGTGGCCATCACGCTGAAGGCGCAGCTCGACGCCGTCCGACCGCCGGTTCACCGTGTAGGCATACGGCTGGTCGACGAAATCACCGGACTCACCGTATTCGGCTCGATAGAACGCCTCCAGACTCGTCCCGGGCTGGAAGAAGTGATCGATCAAGCAGCTTCGCCGGTACCAGTCGTGGTAGAGCTTCTCGTCCAGGCCAGACTCCTTGGCCCGCACCACCGTTGTGTGAATACTCTCCAGCTCCCCCGAGGACTGACCAGGCAGAGCAATGGCGCCTCGCCGGCCAGCATCCAGCAGCTCTTGATGATATCCCTCCCGCCGGCGAGCCAGGGTGTTGACCAGATTGCACTCCTTGGCGCGCCAGTCCCATTCGAAGATCTGCCCACCCTGTCGAGGAGCGAAGTACAGGTTCATAGCATCGCCAGACAACAGGACCTCTTCGGCTGAGTCGCCGTCGAAATCCATCTCGCACCAATGCAGCCACTCCTCGTCTCCGTGCTGCGAGGCGTCGGCCAGGGTCTCGGCCGCGATCAGGTGCCCGAAGTTGGCCGCGCGGATGTGGAATAGGTACACGCCCCCGAAGACCCCATGCCAGTAGGGGCAATTGCACTGCCCCTGCCACAGGCGATTCAAAGCTCTCTCCCTGGCCTCCCCATCCTCCAAAGACCACACCTTTCGACTGACCAGCAACATCTTCTTGTGCATGGTGTTGATCTCGGGGTACTTGACCATGAAGTTGCGCCAGAAGCCACCGCTGATGAAGCTCAAGACATCCCTGCGCCCTTCATCCTGCAATCGATGCTTCAGGCTAATCAACTCGCGCGACCGCTTGGCGGGGAGAGCCCATTCGCCCATTTCGTCGTAGGACGCCGTGGGCAGGTAGACCCGGCCTATCGACGGCCACTGCCGAGCGAAGTCGCCCGGCGGAATGATGGTGAGCCAGTCACCGTTGGCCTCTATGGCATCGAAGAAGCGATCCATCCAACCGTTGACCCAACAGTGCTCATACGTTCCCGGCCAAAGCCCGAACTTCTCCCCGTCGTCGCCCATGAAGGCGACCCTACAGCCATCAGTCGCTACCTCAGTCCGCAGATGCTCAATGATCTCGTCCACTGAGGCCCAGGGTATCGTGTAGCGCAAGTACTTGGAGGATCCGAATACCTTGAGGGTCTCTCCCTGCTCTTCGGTCACGTAGTATCCGAAGAGATCTTGATCGCTCAGACCGACGTACCTGAAGTGCGTATCGTCCACGATGGTGTACTCGATGCCCGCCCGGGCCAGGTGGATCGGCAAATGTGGCTCCCACACCCGTTCGGCCAGCCACGCGCCCGTGGCACGATAGCCGAAGTCCTCCCACACGGATTCAGATAGCTTCCGGATCTGGCCGGCCTTGTCAGCATCAGGAATCACTGCCAGGACCGGCTCGTAGTACCCTCCTGACAGCATCTCCACTTGCCCGCGCGCTACCAGCGCCCGGACGCGCCCCAGAATCTCAGGCCGATGCTCTGCCAGCCAATCGCGCAGAGGGCCGGTGTAGTGTAGAGCCAGGCGAATTGCAGGGTGCCGCTCCAGAGCCGAGATCATCGGCTCGTAGGCCGTGCGACACGCATCCTCGAACACGAAATCGAAGTTCCCGACAGGTTGATGATTGTGTATCGCCAGACTGAGGAACACGTGCTTCGCCATGGCACACCGCCTCTCCGCAGACACGACCTCACAGGCAGTCCAGGAGCACCCGACTCAGTTGCATCCACTCAACGATCGCGCGCCCCCACGTCTCGATGCGCCGCACCCCGTGACGGCAAGAGCTACCTGCTAACGCTGACCCTGCTTGAACACCAGTGGAACGTTAGCGATCACCGAGTCAACCCACACACTGCAACTGCGTCGCAATCGACGCCCCGACTGATCGGTGATCACGGCGACGTTGCGAATCTTGGAGCCGCTGGTCCCGCTCTCTCCCACACGGGCCTGATAGCGTACCAGCAGCATTCCGCTGGGGATCACGTCGCCGTGCCACGTCACCTCCCCATCCACATATGCCACTTCGCCCCCGCTGGCCCAGACCGAGCCGGGAACACACTCGATCTCCGAAGGAAGCACGTCGCGCATCTCTGCTGCCGCGCTCGCACCTCCGGTATTGCGCAGTCTCACGGTGTACGTGACCGTCTCCCCTCGCTGCGCGACCTTCGTGTCGACCCGCTTCTCTGACCACGACATCTCGGGGCCTCGCAGGGTTGTGCCGACCGATCTCTGAAGTACACCGCCGAAACCATCGTCCGCGCGGACGGTGTTGGTAACCACGGTGCCATCCGGAGCGCTCAGATCCGCGGCCACCGCGAAGGTGAACTCGCGTTGCTCACCGATCTCCAGCGGGCCGGTCCAGTCTATTGCGTCTGTTGCCTGGTTGAAGCTCGCGCCACCGGTGACACTCCCAGGCACGTACGTCGTGTGCGCGGGGATCGCGTCGATCAGACTCGCCGCGGGAATCCGCGCCGCGCCCGTGTTGCTCAGCGAGATGGCATAGGTCAACACAGATCCAACTTCCGCGTCCTCCACGCTGCACGCCACGGCGAGGTCCATCTCAACGGGATTGACGAGCACCTCGGCACTCCGCTCGTACGTTGCCACGTCGGAGACTGCAATGACGGCAGTGTTGGTGATGAGTGTCGCCGCAGGCAAATCATCGTCGATCAGTACCTCAAACCCGATCTCGGGCCAAGCTTGCTCGGGAGCGAAGAGCACAGCCAATCCATCGTGCAGAGGGTAGCCGTGGCCCCATCCGTTATACAGGTACTCGATCCCCTGCTCACCGGTGGGGTTCTCGATGCCCACCGTTGCGCCCGTGCCACCCGCCGCAGCGCCCTCCAGAGACTGATACTGAAGCAGGATGGAGCCATCTCGCTCGAACAGCACCACCTCGAAGGTCAGCTCGCCCCCACCGCTGTAGGCCGGAACCTCCTCCCACGCGATGACCGTGCGTCGATCGGGGGCGGCTCCGTAGCCGCGGTAGTGGATGCGCCCACCCAGATTCGGCGTCAGGTCGTCCCAGAACGGTGCTATGAAACCGTTGGGAGCATCAACGGAAGGGATGGGCCGATTGGAATAAGCGTCCGATCCTGTCCCCAGAAGCACCTGGCCATTGGTGTTGATATAGAACTCAGTGTACTCCTCATCGTAGAAGGTGAAGGTGAACCCCAGGGGGTACGGCCCCCTGGAGGCATCATCGGCGGGAGGCACGAGCTGGCCCGACGAGGCGTCTATCCACTCGTATTGCACGTCCCCAGAATCACTGTCCCGCCACGAGTAGTTGGACCAGGATGGGCTATCCACCGTGCCGTTCCAGACGATGGCCTTGCTGCCGGCATCGTAGGCCGCCCCGCCGGTCACGGTACCCGGCACGTAGCTGGTGCCATCGGGGATGGGGTCAACCACGCTCACTTCGGTCGCCGAGAGGGTTCCGGCGTTGGTCAACCGGATACAGTAGCCCACATTGTCTCCACCGGCTGCTGAGGCTCGGTCCGCCAGCTTCTGCGACGGAGACAAATCCGCTCCCGCAAGAGTGGTGACAGCTTCACGCCCCATGATGTGTCCCACCCCATCGTCTATCACAGCAGCGTTGCTGATCACAGTGCCCGCAGGAGCCGGAGCGTTCACTCGAACCCGGAAGGCCACACTGTGCTCACCGGGGACGGGGTCCCGCGCCGGAATGAGTCTCACTGCCAGATTGTCATGCAGAGGGAAGCCCGGCCCTTCACCGCTACGCAGGTACTGGGTCCCCTCGCTCCCGTTCGCATTCTCGATTCCCACCGTCGCGCTGTCGCCGTCGCTCCTGTCGCCCTGCAGATGAAGGTACTGCAGCACAATGTCATTGCTCCCCTCGTACAGAACCACTTCGAAGGTTAGCCGATCCGAGCCGCCGTAGCGTGGAACATCGGCCCATTCCACCACCGTGTAACGGTGCGGAGCCGTCCCCAAGGTACGATAGTAGATCCCGCCCGCAGCACCGGGGTCGAGATCGTCCCAGAAAGCGGCGATGAAGTTGTCCGGAAGGGAAGCATCAGGGATAGCAGCGTTGGTCGGAGCTCCTGACCCAGTTCCGAAAAGAACCTGGCCATTGGTGTTGACGTAGAACTCGGAGTACTCCTGCCCCCAGAAATCGAAGGTGAACCCCAAATCCAGGGGGCCTATCGCTCGATCATCCCCCGCGAGCAAGCGAGTACCACTTGTAGCATCGATCCAGGCAAACTCCACTGCCTCCTCATCGCTGTCTTCCCAATAGGCGGCCCGACCCACCCTGCCCGCAGGCACGGTGCCGCACCACGTAACCTGTTCCAGGTTCGGGTCGTACACCGCGCCGCCCCCTGCGCTCGCCTCTACGTACTGAGTGCCCGCAGGAACGGGATCGGTCAGACTGGCGTTCTCCAATGTGAACGGGCTGGCGTTGAGGAGACGGATGGTATACTCCAGTGTGTCGCCCATCGGTGCGACCGGCTTGTCCACTGACTTGGTGGAAGGAGAAAGGTCGGGCGCGTGCACCACCACGCAGACAACACGGGAGTGCCGACCACAGACTCCATCATACAGAAAGGTGGTATTGCTGATGGCGGTGTTGTTGGCCAGGCCATCAACCGCCTTGACCTGGAATGACTGGCGTCGCACTTCGCCGCTGGCCAAGGATCCCTCCCAAGAGACGAGGCCCTCTGACGCGTCGTAGGCAGCCCCACCGGTGGCGCTGCCTGGCACGTACTCGACGCCCTCCGGCATGGGATTCACCATACGCGCTCCCTGAAGGCTCCACGCTGACGGGTTGCGAAGCAGAATCTCGTAGGTCAGCGTATCCCCCGCTGCCACGCTATCCTGGTCCACGGAGACCCGAGACAGCCCCAAGGATGGTCCCACCAGAAGCGATTCCACATCCTTGCCGGTCACGGCGCCCGTTCCTCCCAGAACGAAGATGCGAGAACCAACGACCGCTGCGGCGCACGCGGCATGCTCCGAGCCCCTGAGTTGAGGTGTTTCCTCCCACACACCCGACACCGGATCGTACCGCTCAACCGACCCAATGGCCTCCCACCCCTGCCCTCCACCCATGGCGTACAGGAAGCCCCCGAAGGCCACCAGCCCCGGGGATTGCCGACCCACCAGCATCGGGGCAATTGTGGTCCACGAGTCGTCGCTGGGATCGTAGCACTCCACGCGTTTCATGTCAGGCCACCCGCCGGCCACGTAGACGCGGCCATTCAACACGGCGGCGACCGCGTACGCTCGCCCGCCCCCCGGCATCGACCGCATCTGAGTCCACCCATCGCTCGCCGGGTCATAGGCGTACGTCGTGCGCAGCTCCCCTTCCGCCCAACTGCCGCCGAAGGCGTACACCTTTCCATCGGCGGCCGCGACGGCTGCACCGCAAAGGGGCCTCGGCAGCGAAGCCACATCTCGCCAGGTATCGCTCTCAGGATCATAGGCTTCGACAGTGTCCAGGTAGGCCTCGTTCAGGCTATCATCGTAGCCACCGACGACGTAAGCCAACCCGTCGAGCATTGCAGCCGCAACGTTGGCTGCCGCAGTCGGCTTGTCTGCCATGGTCTCCCAGCGATCCTCATTGACCACGTATCGTTCAGTGGCATCCAGTATCACATCGGAGTAGTCTCCACCGACTCCACCGAACAGGTATAGCCTGCACCTATCATCGACCACAGCCGCGTGCCGATACCGGGGCATTGGCATCGCTCTCTCGGTCTGCCAGGAAGGCAAGAACACCGTGGAAAACTCCGCGTTTGCAGCCACATCGGGATTCGCGCGAGACCTGGCCACCAGAGTCGCATCATTGCGATCACCGATCAGAGCCTCAGCAGGCACCTCCACCCGCACCTGCACGCGCTGGGTCTCACAGGAGCCCAGATCGATGGTGCCGGTGATGCGCGAGTCTCCATACTGGTCCCAGATGGACGTGGGCCAGACAGCACCCGTCACCGATAGACCGAATGAGTCCGCCTCCGAGCCGCGGTTCATGAGCGTCACACGATGAACGGCAACGGAACCGGCTTCCGACAACATAGCTGGCGATTCCACGGAGGCCTGGATGGCTTGCTCAGGAGCGGGAAGCGTGAGCCATTCGATGGCCCGTTCAAGCAGCGCCGTTCTCGACTCCTCGGGGCCGCTCCCTCCCAGGCCGAAGGCCAGGTAGACAACCTTGTGTACGCAGTCGTCCCCCTGCAGGCCCGCGACTCCGTCGCCCTCGTAGTCCAGGATGGGCTGCGCCATCATGTCCGCCACCGCAATCTCACTGGGAGCCGTCTGATTCCGTGCACTATCGGGAGCATTGAGGTCCAGCTCCAGGCCCGCCATGATGGTTCCGACACGCCCTTCCACCTTCCTTGGGCCCGCGTCAGACACAACATACCGTGCATGGAGGTACTTCCTGTAGTACTGTAATCCCAGCTCAGCGAAATCGTCCCAGTAACCGATATCCTGACCCGAGATGAAGAGATTGCCTCCCGCATCCAGGTACGCGCCGAGAACTCCCCACGCGCCGACACTCCCAGGGGAACTCTCGGGCTGCGACCAAATGACGATGTCGTAGTCCTCGATCTGCCCAAACGAGGGTATCGCCCCTACTTCATCGATGGAGTGTGTGTCATAGGGGTACAGAAGCCGGCGGAGCGCCTGCTCGTAGTAGGGCGCCTCGGTGGCCGGCACCCAGCTATCGGCGTCAACGAGAATCACGCTGGGAGCGCCCTCCAGTGCGAAATCCAGGGTCTCGAATCCCCCAGGCGGCAGACTCACCGGCTCTCGCTTGGCCCTGTGTCCAGGAAGCGCTGGCCAAACCAGTAGCTCGTACTCCCCCACTGGCGCGGTGAGAGTGTAGCGACCGGAGGCATCGGTCACGGCCTGAAGAGGAGTCCCCTCAAGACTTACGCTCGCAGAAAGGGGCTCACCGTTCTCGATGGCAGTGATCCGGCCGCCCACGCTACACGTCGACAGGAGTTCCAACTTGAAGTCCAGTTGCGTGGTGGTGTGAGCCAGAATCTCCACCTCTCGTACCGTCCGCGGTGAGTACCTGAAGCGCGAGGCGGTGACGTCGTACATCCCGGCTGCGACCGAGAAGGTATACCAGCCGCCGGCGTCCGTCGTGGCGCTCGCCTCCCCCGAAGACCCTGCGCGTATCATGGTTACCAGAGCAGAACTGATGGGAACACCTGAGATCGCGTCGCTCACGCGTCCCCAGAAGGTGCCACTTTCCACCAGAGTAGCCACCGCCTGGAACGCGTCGACGCGACCCCAACCATAGTTGTTGTCCGGAACCTCTGTCTGTCCAACAGGATGAACCGCAGTGCTCGTTATCACCCGCTTCGTCCTGGTGAGCGTGAGAGTCGGATTGGCCGAGGCTGCCGACACACAGAGCTGACGATCGGCCTGCCACAGCAGAGCAGCCACCCCTGCTACGTGAGGAGCCGCCATCGAGGTTCCGCTCCAGCCTCCCTCATAACCACCACCAGGGATGGTGGACCGCACGCTCACCCCCGGCGCGGTGACCTTGGGCTCGATATGCCCCCAGGGAGACGGCCCTCGGCTGCTCAATCCTGCCACTGCGTCGTTGGCATCTGTAGCACCGACGCCGAACGCAAACGGGTAGCTCGCCGGTGAACCGATGGTCCCTCCATCAGGGCCATCGTTCCCGCCTGAGTAGACCGACATTATCCCGGCGGCATCCAGAGCCAGGATGTCGTCCCAGTAGGAGGTGTCGCTTCCATCGGGGTCGCCCCACGAGTTGCTGACTATGTCGGGGGCCAGGTCCGGCCGAGGGTTGTCACCCTGCAGGTCTGTTGGGGCCAGAGCCCACTGGAATCCAGCGTGGATCTGGGTATCGAGGGCAACGCCGTCGTTATCGAATACCCTGATCGCAACCCAGCTAGCACCAGGAGCCACTCCGACCTGGTCGCTGCCATCGACCTCACCACCCACCAGTGTACCCATGGTGTGCGTTCCATGGTCGGAGTACACCCCGATGTGAGGCTCCTGCGGACCGGGTTCATCGGGATACGTGCCAGTGAAGTCGACCCAACTGTAGTTGTGGTCAGAAGCGTCGGGGTTGGTCGCGTTGTATCCACGATACTTGCGCTGCAGAGCTGGATGTTGCCAATCCACCCCGGTGTCCATGTTGGCGACAACGATGCCTTCCCCGGTGATCCCATAGGACTGCCAGACATCATCGGCTCGAATCTGTTCGACGTTCCACTCCGGCCCCTGAGACATCGCCGCGGTCGCGATGCGCTCTGTGCTGAGATAGTGCGTGTGGTTGGCCCGAATCATCTCCACGTCGGGTCGACGGGCCAGCTCGAGCATCGTGGCAAGATCCGCGGTGACCGCCATCCCGTTGAAGACCCAGAAGTTCTGAATCTGCTCCACCCTGCCCTCGGCTAGCCGAGACTTCAGCACGGAGAGGATCGGACCCTGGCTTCGCGATGCCGTCTCCTTGAGTTCAGTGACCACGGCCTCACGCCGCTCAGAACCCCGGGCCATCAGCTTCGCAGCGCGCAGATCGGCGCGTTCTCCCAGATGCACCAGAAACGTTCTCCGGGCGCCGGAGCCAACCCCGGATACCATCGCAGAACCGGACCCGAGATCCCCTTCGATGAACTCCTTGAGAAGCTGCGGCTCGATCTTGAGGCGTACCTCGACGGGAAGATCCGCCATTAGCGCGGATGCATCCGGCGCAAGGCTATCATCGAGGCCAGGCTCCTCCGACAACACGAGCAAGGGCTGTGTGATAGCCACCGTGCAGAGCAGAACCGAGAAGAGGATCACCAGTGCAAACGAACGACGCTCACGCTGAGCCATTGTCGCTCCTCCGAAGTAGCCTTAGGTCATCACGAGTGGATGAGGCGAGCGGGCCCCATCGTGCAGGACGATGCGGTCTCCGTGCACCGGCCCATCGCCGGTGATCCCGCTCGCCACGCCCTGCCGCTACCCAAGGGGGTGACCGCCCGCAGCCGGGCCGACGACCGATCCATGCATCGAAGCTAGCTCCCCTTCAGCATCTCTCCTAGTTCAGAGACCGACAGGGTCCGCACCTTCCGGAAGACCAGTGGGCGCGGGTGATCGTATACCGTGAAACTCTCATCCGCGTGTCCCAGTTGCCATACAATGGGCGAAGGCCTGTAGTCTCGCAGGAGCGCAGGAGCGGGCAAGACGGGTTCGACCAGTTTGTCCTCAAGTATAGTGACGGGCCCCAGCCCTATAGGGCTCGCTGCATGATAGACCAGGTCAAAGCCCAGCTCTCCCTCGAACAGGAGCCGATAGTAGCGCGAGGTGACGGGATAGCGCCCCGGGAGACGCGGGATGGTCCCGTACAGCCTGTTGCTCGACAGGACGATGTAGTCCACCGACTCGATCGTCTCCGCCAGCCACCCCAGCTTCTCCTCGTCATCCGGGTCGTACACGTTCATCCGACTGCTAGAGAACTTGCGGCCGCACCTCAGCTCTCCCCTGCCCTGTCTCAGCGGCAGCGGATCGTCCCAGTGCTCCGTGGCCAGCCGCGCCCCTACCGGGATGTTCTCACAGATCCATGCCGTGGCCTGGATCCAAGGGTGCCGTTGCGAGTACACGCTTTCGAAGGCCAGCGCGTAGAGTCCGGCGCATAGCACTACCGAGGCCAAGGCCAACCGCCCAATCCAGGCCAGGGCCTTCGAGTGAGGCGATACAGCCATCCAGATCAGCAGACGCGCTCCGAACAAGAGCAGGAAGGGAACCATTGGCAGCATGTAGCGGATGAACTTCGCGTTGGACGATCCCACCACGCCGAAGTACGCAAAGACCCAGGACAGCAGCACAAGATCTTCCCTCATACCGCGCTTCAGTAGCACTCTCAGCAGGACCACCGCAAGCCCTAGAACGCTCACGATCCCTAGGGGCAGTCCCAGCGACCAGGACACGAGTTGCTCCAACTCGTAGAGGTAGTCCGGTCGGCCGATGAACTGGCGCGTGTACGGGATGTCTGCGGCACCGCTGACCATCCAGGTCTGAGTGAGATTGTCCTGCACGAAGCCTGCCGCGTCCAGCAGTGCATACGGCTCCATCAGCAGAAACGTGATCCCGCACGCCAACATGGTGATGGACACTCCGGGCAACACTCGGCCAAGCCAGGCACGGGCTTTCGCCCAGCGGCTCGGCCTGTCCATCACCGGCGCATCAGCCGAACCGCCTGCCGCTACCCCCCAGGCCACGGTCGCGGTGAACAGAAGCAGACCGGCGCTCAACTTGGTGGCCAACGCCAACCCGATGCTCACGCCCAGAGGAACAGCAAGCCGAAGGTCACCCCGCCGAGCCACCTCGATCGTCACCGACACGGCCAACAAGACGAAGAAGGTCAGGATGGTGTCCACAGCGTAGAAGTGCGATAGCTGGATGTGAAGCACCGCCATCGCGCCGAACCCCAGGCTCACCAATCCCACCCACCGACCGTACAGCTTGCGCCCCAATCGCCAGAGCAGTACAAGTGTTCCTACGTCGAACAGAGCCGACAGCGGTCGACCGAACAGACACAGCCGATGGACCGGGCCCCAGCCGTTGTCGATACCGGGCAGGACCGCAGCGACGAGTTTGAGCAGATACATGGGGAAGGAACCATAGGCGAAGAAGCCCGGATTGAGAGTGCTCTCTGGACCGAGAAGGTTGATCCAATCGGGCGGCCACGGCAGCGAAAGCTCCTTCACAACCATGTAGATCTGCCGCTCGTCGGGATGAAACAGATACCCCTCATCCCAATCCCAGCCATGCATTCTCAGTGCAAGAGCAATCGTCAGGACTGAGGCAACCGCCAGAGGCTCCCACCAGCTCCGGCGCTGCGCCCCGGCAACATCGGTTCGAGACGGCATAGACTGCTCCCTGGAGGGTTGTGTAGAGTAGTGATTGTACCACCAACGTACCAGTGCTGCAAAGGCATGCTCCCCCCAAGTAGGGCAGTCGCGTTGATCCTGCTCTCTTGCCCGCCTGCCATTCCCAGTACCGCCACAGCGTTGAACGTGACGGAGCTGTTCCCTGCCTTCGACCGCACCCCTTCGGCTACGCTCAGGACAGATTCCAGCAAGCTCAAGATGCCGGCGCTAGGTGCACACGCTGTTCATTCTGCTGTGACAGAGAGTATGCCACTTGCAGCCACCGCAGGGAATGGAGAATCTCGGTCTCGCCGCGAAAAGGATAGACTCCTCTGCGCTTCGCTCATCGGAATGATCACCTGAGACGTCCCAAGGAGCACATGCGACTGCTCTGCCCTCCAGGTCAGTCACGAGGAGCCGGTCCGGTGGTACCGTGTATAGCAGAAGAACGGGCCATCGAGATGGTCACGATCTCGATGGCCCCCAGCTTCCTGCGATGCTCCAGCCCGCCCAGCCCTTGCCACGCCTCGCATCACACCTCCCGCGTGGCAGTGCCATGGGCAGCGATCCGCTATCTCATCATCGGGATTCTCACGCCGTGCCGCTTCGCCGCGGCGATCGCCTGAGGATAGCCCGCGTCCACGTGTCGCATGATGGCGGTCGCCGGATCGCTGGTCAACACGCGCTCGAGTCTCCTGGCCGCCTCGGGCGTACCGTCGGCTACGATCACCTGGCCGGCATGCTGAGAGTACCCAATCCCCACACCGCCACCGTGATGGAACGACACCCAGGTCGCTCCGCCTACGGCGTTGATCAGGGCGTTGAGAATCGGCCAGTCAGAAACGGCATCCGTGCCATCCAGCATCCCCTCAGTCTCGCGGTTCGGGGACGCCACCGATCCCCCGTCCAGATGGTCCCTGCCGATGACGATCGGCGCCGAGATCTCTCCTGAAGCGACCAACTCGTTAATGATCAGTCCGAACCTGGCCCGCTCGCCATACCCCAGCCAGCAAATTCGGGACGGCAGCCCTTGAAACGCTACCTGCTCCTGGGCCATCTTGATCCAGCGCACCAGGTGTTCATCGTGGGCAAACTCGCGAACCACCACCTCGTCCGTCTTGTGGATATCCTGGGGATCCCCAGACAGCGCCACCCAACGGAAGGGGCCTTTCCCTTCGCAGAACAGTGGGCGTACGAACGCAGGCACGAAGCCTGGATAGCGGAAAGCATCCGTCACTCCCTGATCGAACGCCCTCTGCCGCAGATTGTTGCCGTAGTCGAAGACCACCGCGCCGCGGCGTTGGAATTCGAGCATCGCCTCCACATGCTCGGCCATCGATTCGTTTGCCATCACAGCGTACTTCGTGGGATCAGCTACACGAAGTCGCACAGCCTCCTCCAAAGAGAGACCGCTGGGCACGTAGCTCAGGGGATCGTGTGCAGGAGTCTGGTCGGTGACCACATCGGGCGTGATCTCCCGCGCAACCAACTCGGAAAGCACGTCGACCGCGTTCCCGATCAGGCCGACGGAACGAGGCTCCTCCTCGATTAAGGATTCCTCCACGAGCGTCATCGCCTCTTCCAGGCTGTCCACGACCACGTCCACGTAGGCCGTGTCCAGGCGTCGCTGCGCTCGCCGGGGATCCACCTCCACCACGAGCCCGACCCCTTCGTTCATCGTGACGGCCAGCGGCTGTGCGCCGCCCATTTCCCCCAGTCCGGCGGTGAGCACGAACTTGCCCTTGAGGCTTCCTCCGAAATGCTCACGCGCCAGCGCGCCCAGAGTTTCGTAGGTGCCCTGCAGAATGCCCTGGGTCCCTATGTAGATCCAACTGCCGGCAGTCATCTGGCCGTACATCATCAATCCCTTGGCCTCGAGTTCGTCGAAGAGCTCTTGCGTGGCCCATTTGGGAACCAGATTCGA
>Ga0180432_10004402_pt1 | contig 19384 bp, 16 predicted proteins | sample SS_ome_10_FD_132414 | JGI IMG/M metagenome (GOLD analysis project Ga0180432, IMG submission 132414) | Hypersaline lake sediment archaeal communities from the Salton Sea, California, USA - SS_1_MS_2 metaG | ecosystem: Environmental > Aquatic > Non-marine Saline and Alkaline > Hypersaline >...
CGTTGGCGCCGATGGCACCGACATAAGGGCGGGCATCATTGGTGAGGTCGCCTGCAACTGGCCGGCAACCGATATTGAGTTGAAGGCCGTTCGCGCTGCAGCCATCGCTCAGCAGGAGACCGGAGCCGCGATCAGCGTTCATCCGGGACGGAATCGCGAGGCCCCCTTCCAACTGGTCCAGGTGCTTCGAGAGGCAGGCGCCAATCTCGAGCGAGTAATCTTCTGCCATACTGACGCTCGACTGCGTGATCCGATGGACAGGTTGCGACTCGCAGGCGAGGGTTGCGTCCTCGAGTACGATCTATGGGGTTGGGAAGGCCACTTCCCATCCTACTGGACCTCGGACGACCACATGGACCTGCCCAACGACACGGACAGGATTGCCGAGTTGAGAGAGCTTGCGCGCCATGGATTTCTCTCCCAGGTGGTGATGTCACACGACATCTGCGTACGCAGTCGAAGGGTGTGCTGGGGAGGGTGGGGCTACATACACATACCGACGTATGTCGTGCCCATGATGCTCAAGCACGAAATGGATCGTGGCCAGGTGCGGCAGATCACCATAGAGACCCCCGCGAGGCTTCTGAGTTTCGTGTAGGGGACTCTGCCACATTGAAGGAGGTTGTCATGTACCCATGGGAAGCGGTTGCCAGGATGGTCGCGGCGCAGGGCGTCGAGATGACGTTCGGCATCGGTGACAGCCATCTTCAGCTCTATGCGATGCGGACTGCCGGCCTCAAGGCTGTGAACATTCGCTATGAAGGCTCAGCCCCCTTCATGGCCATGGCCTATTCACGTGTTACAGGCAAGCCCGGAGTCTGCAGCGCCAGCACCGGTCCAGGCGTAGCCAACATGGTGCCCGGCGCCCTCGAGGCATACTCCCAGTGCAGCCCTCTGGTCATGCTGTGCCAGTCAATCAACCAGAAGACCGAAGGCATGGGAGAGTTCCAGGAGTGCGACCAACTGGGAATGATGGCTCCGGTCACGAAGTGGGCCGTGCGTGTGAATGACATCGATCGGCTCGACTGGTATGTGAGGCGCGCCTTCTCCCTTGCAATGAACGACCAACCGGGGCCGGTTTTCGTAGAGGTCCCGTATGATGTGGGAGGTGACATAACACACGGCCTGTCCGTGGATATCGAGGAGCCGACGTATCAACCGGCAATCAGGCTGCGGGCATCGGGTGACCCTCGAGAGATTACCAGGGCGGCTGACCTGTTGGTAGGCGCGGAACGACCGGTCGCCATAGCCGGAAATGGCTCGATGCTCTCCGGTGCTGCCGAGCCGTTCCGAGAACTCATTGAGAAACTGGGCATCCCGTTCGCCACCACGCCGGGCGGTAGGGGAATAGTGTCTGAAGAGCACCCTCTTGCGCTTGGCCTGGTCGGGCTCTACCGCAACACGATGTGCAAGGAGTACATCTCGAACGCGGACGTGATTCTCGCCGTCGGCACACGTAACGAGGCCTTTCAAACGCACCGCTGGAAGGATATGCCGGACAACGCGAAGTCGATACACGTAGACGTGGCAGCTTCTGAAATCGGGCGCAACTGGATGCCGACGGTCGGCGTAGTTGGCGATGCATGTCTTGTTCTGACGCAACTGCTCCAGGAGGTGCGTGTTCACCATCGCTCACCAGCAGGCATGGAGTCTCAACGTGTGCAGGAGTTGGTGACGCGCAAGGAGAGACTCATCGCAGACGTAGACGCTGAGTGCGCGACGACCGAGTATCCTTTCGCTGCCAAGCGAGTGGTGCATGCAGCCAGCGCGGTGTTTGGCCGCAACACGATTCTCGTGAATGAGAACGGCTCACAGGATTCATGGTCCTATTTCTATCCCTTCTTCACCGTTGCGAACAGCTCATCGTGCGTGACGGTTGCCGAGCAGACGTGCATGGGCATGGGTGTTGTGGGGGCCATAGCCGCCAAACTGGCCGCTCCTTCGCGTAACGTCGTCTGTGTTACCGGTGATGGGGCATTCCAGATGTACATGAAGGAACTGCCCACGGCCGCACAATATCGTACCGGTTGCACCTGGGTGGTGCTCAACAACTCGTCTTTCGGGTGGCCCGGCTACTACCAGATGCAAACCGTGGGATGGAACGCGACGACGTTCGACGTCCAGCCAGACTTCGCGGAGATTGCCAGGGCTTCAGGCTGCCATGGCCGACGCGTGGAGAGCATAGATGACATCGGCCCCGCATTGCAGGAGGCTGTCGAACTGAACGAAAAGGGAGTCCCTGTTGTACTGGACTTCCCTGTGGGACAGGATATGTCCCACTTCGAAAGGGCACAGTAGGGCAATCATGATATTCGCGCCTCTAGGCTGTCTGGCTGCGCTGCTTCTGTTTCTCTCAGTTCCACTGATACTCGCCCTGCTGTTCTTGAACCTGATCACGTTCTCGTTCGGCGAACTCGGCCTATCGGCAAGTTCGGCGATGACGCTGATACTCCTGATGCTCGTGGGCTCCCTGATCAACATACCGCTGTCACGGAAGCGCGTCACGTACGTGCGTCCTACGAGCGTGCGGGGAGTGTTCTCTCCTCCGGTGACGGAATACGCGGGCGTGGCCCTGAATGTGGGCGGCGCCGTGATCCCGGTGTGCCTCAGTCTCTACCTGCTGACGGTGATGCCGTCTCTCTGGCAGGTTGGCGTGGCCACTGGCACGATGGCTGTGGTTGCACGGCTCAGCGCGCGGATCATACCCGGACGAGGCATCGTCATGCCGATGTTTGTCCCGCCGATCCTGTCCGCACTGCTGGCGATTCTGCTTGCGCGTGAATTCGCTGCGCCGGTCGCCTACGTTGCGGGCACTATCGGAACGCTGATTGGCGCGGACCTGTTGAACCTACCTCGCATCCACCGTTTCCAGGGAGTGGTGTCGATTGGCGGCGCCGGACTGTTTGACGGCATATTCCTTGTGGGAATCGTTGCCGTGTTCTTGACTGCCCTTGTGTAGGCTCGAAGAGAGAGGCTATCGGGAATCGGTCTCGTAGCGAACGATATCCTCCAGCTTCTTGCGGGACTTCATGCCAGCCGCCGCACTTGGATAGCCAACGGGCATGATTGTCACAATCATGCACTCGTCACCGACTTCGAGTACCTGCCTCGCTTTTCGCTGGTCGAAGGAGCCGATCCAGCAGGTGCCGAGACCTTCTGTGACAGCGGCCAGGGTCATGTGGTCGATGGCTATGGCGAGGTCGACCGCGTAGCGCGGCACCCCACATGTCATGATAGACCTGGGCTCGGTGGCTACTGCGGCGATGATGACCGGTGCCTGCGCGATCCACATCTGGCCGCTGGCAGCCTGCGCCAGCGCCCGACGGCGGGCGTCGTCTCGGACGACAATGAAACGCCAGTTCTGTTGGTTGCTGGCCGAGGGCGCCATACGCGCGGCCTCCAGAATCCTGTTGAGCGCCTCATCGGGAACGGGTGTATCTCCGTAGCTGCGCACGCTGCGCCTGGTTTGTATCGCCTCATGTACGTCCATTGCGAACCTCCGGTTGCCGCTGGCGCGATTATACACAGGCAAGATAGAATCGACGGAATGACGAGGTGCTGTGAGCATCTACGCTTTCAGGACAGGGAGGATACGGTGGCACTCGAAAACGCCAGTGCGCAGAAGGTCTACTTCACGACCACACAGGACTTGTTGCCCGATGCGATGCGTCTGTGTGGGCTGGATGACTTCTCGTCTCAGCAAATGCCCGTGAAGCTGCATATGGGAGAGCCGGGTAACCCCTACATCATTCGGCCTGAACTCGTGCGCGTGGTGGTCGATGCAACACTGGCAGCGGGCGCTAAACCATTCCTGCTCGACACGACCGTCGCGTATCCCGGTGAGCGTTCTCACAAGAAGGGCTATGAACGGGTCGCCGTGCGCCATGGTTTCACGAGAGAGAACGTCGGCTGCGACGTGGTCATTGACGATACGGGCGTTCGGGTGGTTGAGGATGGTGTGGCACTCGAGGTGGCGCTTCACATGTACAGTGCCAGGTGCATGGTGGTGCTATCGCATGTGAAGGGGCACATTCAGGCGGGCTTCGGCGGCGCCATCAAGAACCTCGGCATGGGCGGCGTGACGAAGGCGAGCAAGAGGCGCATCCACCACATGGCTGTTCCGGTACACGACGAGGCACTGTGTACTCTGTGTGGGGAATGCGCACGGGTGTGCCCTGCGGGAGCTCTCGCGGTTGACTCCGAATGGCACATAGACCGCTCGGAATGCGAGGGGTGCGGCAAGTGTGTGCTCGTGTGCCAACCCCGCGCGCTCAGAGTCGAGGTGATGAGCCTGGCGAGAGGCCTGGCGATTGCCGCCCGTGCCTGCACTCGGGACAAGTCCGTCATCTACGTGAACTCTATGCACCAGATAGCAGAGGGATGCGACTGCGACCCGAATCCGGGCCGGATAATCTGTCCTGACATCGGCTACGTTGTGGGTACTGACGCCGCCGCCGTTGATGCCGCCTCGTTGGACATGATTGATGAAGTCCACAGGGGCGTGTTCAAGGAGTACACACGTGTAGACCCGCGCGCCCAGGTGACGCATGCGGTTGAACAAGGCATGAACGCCGACTACGTTCTTGAGTGCCTGTAAGAGCACCTCTGCAGGCTGCTACAGGAGTGTCGAGCCACCGTCTATGAGTATCGTCTGTCCCGTGATGTAGTCCGAGGCGGCGGAAGACAGGAAGACGGCGGCACCCACGCAATCAGCCGGATAGCCCATGCGCGCCATGGGGATGGAGTCTATGCGCGCCTTGAGATCGTCCGGGTTGTCTGCGAAGTACTTCTCGTTGAGTTCGGTGATAGTCGGTCCCGGGCCAATAGCGTTCACATTGACGCCACGTGTCGCCCACTCGAGAGCGAAGCCACGGGTCAAGTGGGAGATGCCTGCCTTGGACGCAGCGTACACCGTGCGCAATGGCTGACAGACCTGGGATACGTTCGACGATATGTTCACTATTTTCCCGTGTCTCTGCGCCAGCATCTGGCGGCCGACATCACGACAGCAGATGAACGTACCCCGGAGGTTGATGTCCATGATGGCGTCGTACTCCTCCTCAGTCATGTCTTCTATCGGCTTGCGCAAGATGACGCCGGCGCTGTTCACCAAGATGTCTATGCAGCCGTGACGTGACACCACCGTATCGACGAGCGCTGCCACAGATTGCGGGTCAGCAACATCAGTCGTAACCGCCTCGGCAGGCAGGTTCTGCTCCAGGAGACGTCGTGCGGCTTTCTCGCCCTGGTCCGGTCGGCGGTTCGCGATGATGACGTGCGCCCCGTAGTTCGCGAGGCCTTCAGCGATACCGAAACCAATGCCGCTGTTGCCACCCGTCACTATTGCTACGCGTCCGGAAAGATCGAACAGATTCATCTTAGCCTCCCCTCCAATGACATGTGTGGAACGTCTCGAGTGTGAATGAGCGCTCCTTGACAGTGGCTCATGATAGCAGGCCGGAAGACGATGCGGGACCGCGTCGGGAGGAGTCTGCCTGCGCAGTGCTCCTGCCTGCAAGTTCTCTCTTCGCGACAGGCCTTGGAATAGTGTCTAGAAGCACTGGGAGCAGGTAGTTGCGTGGAACAGGATCTTCTCCGATGAAGTCTCTCCGGAATCGTTGTGAACTGTTACGGTGACTTCGAGATTGGCAGGGGCGCCTGGTGCCGTCCATGTCGCGGTGTCGCCATCCGCCTCAAGTTCACCGCCATTGGCGGTCCATTCGAACCACACTGCTGTCGGATCTTCCACCTGGCACTGGATGGTACAGGACCGGCTGACGAGAATCGCGTAGCCGACCATGGAGGTCTCAAGGTACTTGTGTTCGGCAGTCACTTCGAATCCAAGAATCTCGGTTGAGCCAGCCGTCGGCGTAGGGGCCTGTGCCTCGAAGCTCTCATCCACGCTGTCGTCGCTCTCCTCCTCGGCTTCGCGCACTCGGACATCAATGGCCATTGAGTCGTTGCGCCCGTGGAGGTCGGTGACGGTGATGACTATCTTGTAGGTGCCTTCCCTGTCCGGGGCGGTCCAGACAGCTTCGTTGCCATCCCCTTCGATGTTGCCGCCGGAGCAAAGCCAGAGGCACTCAAGTGCAGGGTCACTTCCGATGACACTGCAGTCGACCTGGCAGGATTCCCCAGGTTCCACGATCCGAGGGTCGACGCTGATAGACGCTATGTCGGGAGGAGGAGTCGAATCTGCGGTGGTGGCCGATACCTCACCTGAGGCGTTGCCGAACGGCACGGTTCCCGTGATGACAACCGGATCGGTCGCTGGTTCTATGTCGGCTTCCGGCATGGGGCTGTTGCTGAAAGCAGCGGCCTCGTCTACCAGCCCTGGATACGTGGCCTCGAGCGTGCTGGCATAGAGACTGGAGGCTCGAGCGCCTTCGATCTCACGGATCCCTTCAAGCAGAAGGGCTGCCACGTGAGCGCGTGTCGTGTCCATGCCCTCAATAGCCCATTCAGGCATGCCAGCAGTTGCCTCCTGGAGGACAGCCTGCTGCCCCAGATGGTCGTTCTTCATCCGGGAGAGTGGAGCAGAGATATCGGTGCCACGCTCCTTGGCGATGACCATCCAACCGACGCAGAGCTCGAAGTTCTGTCGAAAGACGTTGCAGTGATTGATAGCAGGCACAAACTCGTCCCGCACGACCATCTGCCCGATTGCAGCTGCGTCCTGATTAGCGAACACGAGCGCCACAGAAGCCTTGTCGGAGCTGCGCTCGGCGAAACTCATCCTTGCCTCTCTATATGTCGTGACCACTGGATATACTGGAGAAGAAGGCAGCATGAGTTCTGACACGTCATAGTCAAACCTGATGGGGCTGGGAGGGTCGGCCTGACCGTGGACTGCGAGAGGACTGAAAACAAGAAGACTCACGCCAGCCAGAAGGAGAATGCGGATCAGCCAGAGTCCTCCTTTCACTGGTCGCCTCCTTTCTTCTTCTCCGCCTCTCTCGCCTGCGAACGAGCGAGGCACACAAACTATATGAACGGCCTATGGGCCCAGTCGTTTAGCCTGCCGAAGGCGGGAAACATCTTTCCGGGCAGTAGTGTCGTTGCTGAGCATGCTTCCAAGCGCTTCCAGCAGTTCTCTGGAGTGCCCATCGAGACCCTGTTCGTCCACCGAGTAGAGCACCCACGCGCCCTCTCGTCGTGATTGAAGCAGGCCGGCATCGTAGAGTGCGCCCAGGTTGCGCGATGCCCTTGTCTGCGATATCTGCAATGCCTGCATGACTTCGCTCACGGTGCATTCCCTGATCATGACGATGTTCAGGATTCTGAGCCGCGTCTCCGCCGATATCGCCTTGCACGCCCTTACCAGCTCTCTCATTGGAGAAAAGTGATATGCGAATATGCGCATATGCGCATGTCAGCATATCTGCATCGTATGACGATTGCGTCCGCTTTGTCAATACCTCTGGCGCGAAGTGGGCAGTGTACGAACGAGTTGCCTTCGTGGCTACGCCCAAGGCATCAGACATCCGCAGTGCCTTTTCAGAGTCCTTCACTTCGTTGTACAGTTAGCGGAGCAGGTCGGCACGGCTTCGGACGGGAGTGACATGACAAGCGACACGCTGGTAGAGGACCTGTACGCACGGTTTCGAACCCTGCTTGACGCCGAAGACAAGTACGGATGTGTCCGGCTTGCCCTCGATAGCTTGAAGTCGGGCGAAATCGACATCGTGTCGCTCTACCAGGATGTGTTGCGTCGCGCCGCACGCGAGGAATACTGCACACTACGGCAGCGCAACCTGTGTATCTGGGAAGAGCATGTGCGCACATCGATTGTTCGTACCGTCCTGGAATGCTGTTTCCCCACCATCATGGAGGCCCGGGGCCGCAAGCACGGGGAAAACCCCAAAGGGAAGGTCGTGATTGTGTGTCCCACGGAGGAGTATCACGAGCTGGGCGCGAGAATGGCTGCGGACTTCTTCACACTGTGCGGCTTCGACGTCACTTTCGTGGGTGCCAATACGCCTCAAGAACAGATAGTCGAGGCTGTTGGCGATATTGACCCGTCGTACGTGGGTGTGAGCGTCACAAATCCGTACAACCTGATTGCCGTGCGTCGAACCGTCCAGCACTTGCGCGAGGTGAGAAGCCGAGTCGGCGCTGGCTTCAGGATTGTGCTAGGGGGTGACGCGATAGCGAACCGCCCTGAGCTGGTGCAGCAATTGGGCGGTGAGGAGCTTGTCGAGAGCTATCAGGACATCTGCCAGCTTGTTGGTGACAGGTCATGAGTCTGCCCCTTCGAATCGCAGTCCGGTTCCTGCTGTCCGGCAAGGCTCAGACCATTCTTATAGTCGGCGGCATAGCTGTCGCCATTTCCGTTCAGGTATTTGTCGGACTTCTGCTCGATAGTCTTCAGGCCGGTCTCATCCAGAACACTGTGGGCAACTCTCCGCAGATTACGATTACCTCGGCTGAAGAGAACGTCACGATCGGACAGTGGGAAGAAATCGTCACGCTTTCCGAGTCACTCAGCGGAACAGGACCCGTGGGCGTGTCTGTTTCCGCGAACGCATTTGTGAACAAAGGCAATGATACCGTTCCGGTACTCGTGCGTGGTCTTGATGCTGTGGCCGTCAATAGTGTCTATGGCCTGTCCGACAACCTGTATGAGGGCGCACTTATCCAATCGTCCGGAGAGGTATTGATTGGGAGAGACCTCAGCGAGGAACTCGAGATCTCGCTCGGCGACCGTCTGCAGGTCAGGACTCCTGGTGGCGCGGCGGTCGACTATCGGGTCTCGGGCTTCTTCGACCTTGGTGTTGCCGCCATTGACGGAAGTTGGGTTGTGACAAATCTGCGGACTGCGCAGAACCTGTTCGGGTTTGGAGACAGGGTGACGTCGGTTGAGATGAAGGTGCCGGAGTTGTTCACCGCTGACCTGGTTGCGGGGAATATCGAGGCATTGCTCGATGACGACTCTCTCAAGGTGGCCAACTGGAAGGACGAGAACGAGTCGCTTCTGAACGCAATCCAGAGTCAGTCGATATCGAGCAACATGATCCAAGTGGTTATCATCATATCCGTCGCCATCGCCATCGCGAGCATCCTCTCCATCAGCGTGCTGCAGAAGCGACGACAGGTGGGCATCCTCAAGGCTATGGGCATACGGGACAGTGCAGCCAGCCAGATATTCGTCTACCAGGGACTGCTCATAGGCGTTATTGCCGGGATAGTCGGCATAGCCCTGGGAGTCGGACTCCTATGGTCGTTCACCACCTTTGCGACGAGCGGGGGCGAATCCGTGATCGATTTCCGTTTCGATCCGGTGTTCATGCTGCGATCCTTTGTCGTGGCCATCGTAGCTTCAGGCATCGCCGGCCTCATTCCTGCGAGGCGCTCGCTGCAACTGACTCCGGTGGAGGTCATCCGCGAAGGATAGTTGTATGGCAGCCGTCATCGAATTGAAAGGCGTCGACAAGATATATCGGGGCATGCCCGACGTGCAGGTGCTCTTCGGCATCGACCTCGCCTTTGAGGAGCGTTCGTTCAACTCTATTGTTGGCGAGTCGGGAAGCGGTAAATCGACACTGCTGAATATCGTCGGCACGTTGGACAGGCCAACCAACGGTGAGGTTCTGGTCGACGGTATTGCCACCGCTGGCATGAAGAAGGACGGCGTGGCGCAAGTCCGGAATCGAACAATCGGGTTCGTCTTCCAATTTCACTACCTGTTGCCCGAGTTCACAGCCCTGGAGAATGTCCTCATGCCCTATGTCATCGGCCATCGCAAGCCGTCACGGGAGGTACTCGATTGGGCCGACGAGCTTTTCGAACTTGCCGGCATTACACGCGTGAAGAACAACCTTGCTACCAAGATGTCCGGCGGACAGCAGCAGCGGACAGCGATAGTTCGGGCGCTCATCAACAAGCCTCGCGTAGTGCTTGCCGATGAACCCACCGGCAATCTGGACTCTGAGAACACGGCGAATATCTACGCCCGCTTCCGTGACATTAACGAGCGGTACGGTACCACGTTCATAATCGTGACTCACGACCGGCGTGTCGCTGAACAGACGGATCGCATCGTCGAGATTCGTGACGGTCGCATCCTCATGGACATAGCCAAATAGGGCGCTGGCAGAGACAAACGAAGAAGGGGGGGCTGACCTATAGGCCAGCCCCCCCCTTGATGTCAGTGACGACAGGCCTACAACCAGGCGTGCGATTCCCGGTCGATAATCTTGGTGTTCTTGTCGACCTTGATGCCTGCCAGCCTCTTGGCGATATTCTTGGAGTGCTCGATGTTGTGGTCCCTGTAGATGGCCACCTTCTCGATGACGGGAGAGCCACCGCCGTGCAGGTAGTCGACCAGCTTGTGGCCGCCCCACGCGGAGGCCATCATGTCCTGGAACATGCGGAAGGCGCGGTGCTGGTCCTCGGCGGAGATGTTGGGGTTGCGCATGATGTACTTCTCCAGGTAGGGGCCCGTCTTCTCATCGTAGAAATCGTCCTCGGGAGGCAGTGTCGCGACCAGGCCGCCGGCGATGGCAGCAAGGGCCTCGTACTCGTCGTAGATCGCTTCACCTGCGAGCATCCGGCCAGCGTTGCAATAGTTGGTGTCGGGTATCTGCGTGCCTGATGCTGCCTTCTTCGAGTTGACTCCTGCAGCGATACCGGCGGCATATATGAGGTCGACGACCTGAATCATGTCGGCCAGTTGATGGCGAACGTGCTGCGCGCGGTCGATGCCATTATACTCGGCCGCCAACGCGGTAGCGCCGGTGTAGATCTCTGACACGGCGGCCTTACAGCCAGTGTAGCTGTGGCGATGGTAGAGGGCGAACAGCAGCGCAAGTTTGCCTGCGATGTCCGTCTCTCCGGCGAGGAACACACGGTCCCACGGCACGAAGACGTGGTCGAACACCGTGATGCTGTGGCTCATGCCTATGTTGTTGAACGGGGCGGTGAGCTTCTTTCTCTTGTTGGGTGCGTAGGCGGCGTTGATCAGAGTGACGCCCTCCCAGTCAGCCGGGACTGAGAATGCGACAGCCCAGTCGTTCTCCTCGGCCGTCATGTTCCTCGTGGGAATGGCCACAATCTCATCTACGTAGGCAGAACAGGAATTGTGCGCCTTGGCGCCGTTGACTACGATGCCGTCGGCGCGCTTCTCGACGATACGAACGTACAAGTCGGGGTCGACCTGCTCGTGAGGTCGCTTCACCCTGTTACCCTTGACGTCGGTCTGGGCACACACGAGCGAAAGGTCCTCTTTCTGGACCCTCTTCATGAAGTTGATGAAGGTCTCGTTGTACTTCGTGCCGTACTTCTGATCGGCATCATACGTGGCCACCGACAGGGCGTTGAGGGAGTCGATGCCCATACAGCGCTGGATACACCCGCCGACCTCCTGAGAGTAGAGGCGGGTCATCTTCTGCTTGTTGAACAAGTCTTCCTGGCTCTGGTGGATGTGAGTGAATCTGTTGATGCGTTCGCCGGTCAGGTGGGAAGTGGCAACACCCACGTCCTCGAAGGCAGGATCGAAGGCGAAGTCGTACGTCATTGCCATGACGTTCATGCCGCCGATGAGCTTTTCATCGAACCTGTCAACTATCTTGCCAGCCATATACACGTTCGGCTTGAGCTTACTGAGACGCTCCTTGTATTGGTCGCCAGTTATCATGTCGGGTCCTCCTAACAGTGATGAGAAATGGCGCCTCCGCGATGGAGGCGCACTGACTTGGTACCATAGCACAAACCCATTCACGAGTAAAACGATCCTGGCTCGTTCGTAGATGCCACCCGGAGCTGTGGTACCATCTCTCCCAAACGAGGACGTTGTGCGACGCTCTCGCGTACCAATACACCATAAGGAGCACGCAACTGATGAGCTGGCAGCCAGAGATTGATGAACTCCACAGGCGGCGCAGCATGGCGGAAGAAATGGGAGGGGAGGACAACGTCCGCCGGCAGCACCAGAAGGGCAGGCTCACTGTCCGTGAGCGGCTGCGTTGCCTTCTCGACGACGGATCGTTTCGAGAGATCGGCTCGCTCTTCGGCAAGGCGGAGTATGACAAAGACGGCAACCTGACAGAGTTCCAGCACGTGTCCCGCGTTGTCGGCACCGGGACAATCGATGGCCGGCCGGTTGCAGTCGATGGCGGCGACTTCACGATTAGAGGTGGATGGGCCGACCCGACGAGTTTCGTTGGTGCCGGCCGGTTCTCAATCGAGCAACTGGCGGTGGAGCGGCGGATACCCTACATAAGGCTGCTCGATTCCGCCGGAGGAAGCGTCGAAAGCATCCGCGAGAAGGGCAGGACGGTCCTTCTAGGCGGGCCGCATCTCTACGGTCCATGGCATACACTCATGGCTCATGTGCCGGTCGTCTCCGCCGCGCTTGGTTCGCTTGGTGGGGAACCACCTGTACGTGTTGCGGCGTCGCATTGGAGTGTGATGACGAAACACACGAGTGAGTTGTTCGTCGCCGGACCGCCACTCGTGAAACAGGCGTTCTTTCGGGATGTCTCCAAGCAGGAACTAGGGGGCTGGAGAGTGCACGCCTGCAGAAGCGGAGTAGTGGACAACGTAGCCGAAGACGAGGAAGAGGCCTTCGATCTCATCAGGCGCTTTCTCAGCTACATGCCACAGAACGTGTGGCAGGAACCCCCACGTGTCGATACCGGTGACGACCCTGGACGAAGGGACGAAGAGCTTCTTTCCATCATACCAAGGGACAGGCGCAAGAGCTATTCGATACGCAGTCTGATCAACCACGTCATCGACCGGGATTCCGCCTTCGAGTTGTCGCCTCTGTACGGTTCATCGGTAGTGACGATGCTGGCGCGTATGAACGGCTATCCCGTGGCACTCATGAGTAACGATTGCAGGGTGTTTGGAGGTGCACAATCGGCCGAAGGGTGCGAGAAGATGATGCGCTTCATCGACCTAGCCGACACGTTTCATCTTCCAATCATCTACCTGATGGACTGTCCCGGCTTCCTTCCAGGCGAGGAATCCGAGCGCCAGGGCATCGAACGGAAGTCGGCACGGCTCGCCTTCGCCATGGCGCAACTGACCGTGCCCGCACAGGCTATCGTCCTGCGCCGCTCTTTTGGCGTAGCCGGAGCAATGCACGGGTCGCTCTCACGCCTGAACCTGCGGTACGCGTGGCCTTCAGGGGACTGGGGCTCGCTTCCAATCGAAGGGGGAGTCGCCGCCGCGTACAGGAGGGAGATAGCAGAGGCCGAGGATCCTGAGAAGCGGAGAGCCGAACTGGAGCAGTCATTCGAGCCGTTTCGTTCTCCCTTTCGAACCGCTGAGGCGTTCGACGTGGAAGAGATTATCGACCCGCGTGAAACAAGGCCGATACTCTGCGATTTCGTCACAAGTGCCCGGGAAATCACCCGGACCCAACTGGGACCAAAGTGGCGCTTGGGTGTACGACCGTGATAAGTTTGTGCGCATAAGACGAATCTGCGGTCCTGCTGTCATGTCGAACGTGGCCGCGATGAGGTGAGGAGCTATGAACAGTCGCATTCAGTTCCTACGTGATAGATTGTTGGGGGAGCGGCCGTCGGTCGACATAAACCGTGCCCGTATTGTCACGGACATCTATCGACAGCATCCTGGCGAGCCGCTCGTGACCATCTGGGGCAGGTCGATGTATCGCCTGTTCACGGAATTGCCTGTCGATATTGCTCCCGGCGAGCTGATTGTTGGGAGCGCGACAGTGAAGCCGCGTGCAGCGCAACTCTTCCCCGAAGTGCAGGCGGGGTGGCTTGATGCAGAACTGGACATCGCCTCAACTCGAGCCTATGACCCGCTCGATATCTCGGACGAGGACAAACTCGAACTACGTCGTGACATCCTGCCATTCTGGCAGGGAAGAACGATTGCCGAGCGGCTCTTCGCGCAGGTGCCCGACGACACAGCGCCCCTCATCTATCTCAACCCCGGAGAGTGGCCCACTCGCTCCACCGGCCTCATCGACAACTACTCGCTGATTCAGAAGGGGATCGGCACCGTTGTTCCCAACTACAAGAAGATGCTGACTCTCGGCGTCCGCGGCATTCTGGAACAGATTGACGAGCATGCTGCGGCGCTTGACATGACGGACACTGACAGTGTCCCGAAGGCACTGTTCTACGACTCTGCTCGTATGGCTCTGAACGGACTTGTCGAGATGGCTCGCCGCTACGCTGCGTTGGCCCTGGAGAAGGCGGAGACCGAGACGGACGACATCCGGCGCGTCGAGTTGATGCGCATTCATGAGGTGTGTTCTCACGTGCCGTATAACCCGCCGCGCGACTTCTATGAGGCGGTGCAGGCGTTCTGGTTCACCCATCTCGCCGTCCGTATCGAGCTCAGCGGGCACTCGCTGTCGCCCGGCCGGTTTGACCAGTACATGATTCCGTACCTGAGCACCGACAACGATAGAGAAGAGGCACTGGAGCTGATTGAAAGCCTGTTCATCAAGTTCTCCGAGACGATGCTGTTCGTCAATGCTGACACTTCCAAGTTCTACACAGGCGTGCCTCAGTGGCAGAACTTCAACCTCGGGGGCAGGACCGTTGACGGACGCGACGCGACGAATGAACTCTCATACATCTGCCTTGACGCGATGATCGACGTTCGCATAGTGCAACCCGACATCTCCGTACGCATCCATCCCGACTCACCTGAAGCATTTGTGTTGAAAGCATGTGAGCTGTCGAGATTGGGCACCGGCCATCCGAAGTTCTACAACGAGGATCTCATCAGTTTCTCAATGGGGTGCAAGGGTATCAGCCTGGCCGAGGCACGGGATTTCGCCATTATGGGCTGCGTCGAGCCGCGCGTACAGGGGAAAGAGGCCACGCACCTGACTGGCGGGTTCATCAATCTCCCCGCGGCACTGGAATTGGCGCTGAACAATGGCGTCTGGCGCCGCACAGGCAAACAGGTCGGTTTGCCGACCGGCGATGCTCGACAGTTTGAGACCTTTGAACAAGTATACGACGCGTACAAGTCCCAGTTGGCGCACCTGGTACGGCACATGTTCGTTGTCAATGCGATTGCGGAGACCGCGTATAGTGAGTTGCTGTGCTCTCCGTTCCTGTCGTCCATCACAGAGGGCTGTGTCGAATCTGGCCGCCCCATACAGAAGGGGGGAGCGGCATACAACTTCGGACCTGCAGTGAACAACATCGGCATTGCGGACACTGGTGATTCGCTGGCTGCCATCAAGAAGCTGGTGTTCGAAGAGAAACGTCTGACCATGGACCGGCTTCTCGCGGCTATTGAGAACGACTTCGATGGCCATGAGGATGTCCGGACTATGCTGCTGCACGAAGCCCCGAAGTACGGAAACGACGAGGACTACGTCGACGACATGACAAGGGCTGCGGCTCACGTATCGAACGACGAAGTCATGAAGTACTACAACATCTTTGGTGGCCAGGCACAGTCCGGCAATGTTGGAGTCAACTCCCACATGTCTTTTGGCACCGTTGTCGGTGCGCTTCCCAGTGGTCGCAAGTCGGGCCTGCCGCTCGCTGACAACACGTCGCCGTCGCAGGGTAATGACCATCTTGGACCGACGGCTCTCGCGCGGTCTGTGGGAAAGCTCGACCTCGCGGCCTTCCGGAATGGCGCGCTTCTGAACCTCAGGCTCAGTCCACAGTCGATTGTCGGCCCGGAAGGGCTACGCAAGATGGCATCGTTCGTACGAGGCCTATGCGATGTCGGCTGCTGGCACGCTCAGTTCAATGTCATCGACACGCGGACTCTTCGCGATGCGCAGGAGCATCCCCAAGAATACGCCGACCTTCTGGTCAGGGTCGCCGGATACAGCGCCTACTTCACACAGCTTCATGAGGACGTGCAAGAAGAGATTATCCACCGGACCGAGCATGGACTGTAGGCCATGAGCGGCCTGGTATTCGACATCCAGAGGTACTCCCTTCAGGATGGGCCGGGTGTTCGTACCATAGTGTTCCTCAAAGGGTGTCCGCTCCGTTGTGCATGGTGCTCAAATCCCGAGTCGCAGAAGCCGGAACCGCAGCTCTTCTACGATGGTGACCGTTGCACATTGTGCCTCACGTGCGTGCCTGCCTGTCCGACGGGCGCGTTGACCACTGCCGGTCCCGGCTCACTTTCATATAATCTCACGCTCTGCACGTACTGTGGTGCCTGCGTATCTGTGTGTTCCCAGAATGCCAGAAGCATTACTGGCAGGGAGATGAGTATCGACCAGGTTCTCGCAGCGGTACTTCGCGATGCACCATTCTACCGGCGGTCAGGCGGCGGCGTAACCCTCAGTGGCGGAGAGCCTACGTCACAGGCGCACTTCGCCATCGAGTTGCTCGATGCTTGCCGTGCCAATGGTCTCGATACAGCTGTCGAAACGTGCGGGCAGTGCGAGACACGTGCGTTTCTGTCAGTCGTGGAACGTGCTGACCATGTCTTCTTTGACGTGAAAGCAGTAGACAGGGACAAACACGCGGAATTGACTGGCGTCTCGAACGAGTTGATACTCGACAACCTGCGTGCACTGCTGCATGTGCATGGCGACGTCACTGTGCGCTATCCGCTGGTACCGGGCTGCAACGACTCAGGGGAGGACTTGCGGGCGTTCGCCGGTCACATACTGACATTGCCACGGATTCCTCCGGTGGAGTTCGTGCCGTATCACCGGTTCGGCGAGCACAAGTACCGCCTGCTGGGCCGATCATATAGGCTTAACGGAACACCCACCTGTGAAGAGACTGACACTCATGAAGCGTGTGTCGTCCTTCAACAGCACGGCATCGCGTGTTCTGCGTTAAGCCACTAACACATCGGACGTGAGCCCGACGCGCCGGCTACTGCATGGAGCGGCCGTCGAGTCCAACCCCTTTGGAGATGACTTTCTTCCATGCTGCCTTTATCTGCTCGCCACTGGTGGCTGCCTGGAGCAGGTGTGAGTGGTCCTTCTCTTCGTCGGAGAAAGCGTCGATGTGAGCGCACACGTCGGCAAGCCTGTCCGCCGGGAACTTGCATGCTCCATTCTCATCCATGTGGACGATATCGCCAGGCAAAACATCCATACCGGCAACGGACACGGGGACGTTGAACGACTGAAGAGCCAGGCTCCCATGTCCGGACGTGATACCCCTCGCAAGGTGCTGCAGCCCGAGAGATTTGATCTCGTCTATGTCGCGGACGGGACTGTTGGTGAGAAGGCCGACTGCTCCGCACGCCTTGTAGAGCGCACCGGACTGACCGCCAAATATGCCGGCCCTTACCAGAATCTCATGAGGAAAACGGGCCTCACACACGACTATCGATGGTTTCCTGCAGGCAAGCAAGAAATCCACGAAGTCCATGTACGATGCCGCCGGCTGCGTGGGATCATCCAGCCCGAACACCACCGTGACCGCATGTCCGATAACCGGTCCCATCTCCGGCAGCAGGCAAGTAAGGGAATCATCTGTATACCAGCGTCCGTGCCACGGGTCGTACAGTCCCAGGCAGTGAGGATGTGCCGGATATGACGCGACGACGTTGCCGACGCTGGGTGAGTTGAAGCTCCTCAACTTCTCGAACATCTGCTGTTCAGTCATGTCTGTCATGTGTCTCCTCTCTACGAGATGCGTGGCCTCTCGTCAGAGCGGATTATACGCGGACTGTGATTTGTCGTGCACATGCGAGCCGTACTACAATCGCCTGTTGCTCTTCGCGCTCAGGCGAATGCTTGTCGCTGGCAACGATTCCACAATGGCAAGGAGCGCGCTGTGATCGAAGAGTTGCTACCCGGGGTATTCCGCATGGCGGTCCCCCTTCCCAACAGTCCGCTCAAAGCCACCAATTCGTACGTGGTAATGGACCCGGTGAGGCCACTCGTTATCGACACGGCGTTCAACAGACCGGAATGCGAAGAGGCATTCGTGGGTCTGCTACGCGAACTGGGCCTCGACCCTCGAGGAGTCGACTACTTCGTCACTCATCTACACGCTGACCACATGGGTCTGGCAGCGTCCCTTGCAGGCGATGATGCCACCGTGTTCTTCAATGAACAGGACATGCCACTTGCAAGACCAGATGACAGCTACTGGGACTGGATGGGCACGGTATACGAGTCGCATGGGCTTCCCCTAAGCGACTCCAAGATGGCGATGGACCGACATCCCGGCCGCATCTACGGACCAAGTTCTGAGTACTCTTACACTGTTGTCCACGATAGCGACCTGTTGACGCGTGGCGGCTACAGTCTGCGCTGCTTTCAGACGATTGGTCATACGCCCGGTCACATGTGCCTGCTTGTCGAGGGTGAAGACGTCCTCTTCTGTGGCGACCACATACTTGGCGACATCACTCCCAACATCACCATGTGGATCGGTATGCAGGACTCCCTGGGGCACTATCTGCGAAGCCTGGAGGCCACGGCGGCGTTGTCATTGAAGAGGGCTTTGACGGGCCATCGCTCGATGGTGGAAGACGTCCAGCTACGAATCGATGAACTGAAGCTGCACCACGCGACGCGGTGTGATGAAGTGATTGCTGCGCTGGAGTCTGGCGAGATGGATGCGGCGGCGGTGACGCCGCTCATCTCATGGGACCTTCGTTACGAGAAGTGGGACGATGTGCATCCCGTGCAGAAGCTCTTCGCGACTGGTGAGACTATCGCCCACCTTCAATACCTGGAGGCTCAGCAACTGGTGAAGAGCCGCGAAACTGGGGGCAGGATACTGTACTCGCTTGCCGCGGCCACTACTTGAAGGCGCAGGTACACGTCTCGACATAGATGAGCACGCTGGCACTTGACGAGTTGCCGCGCTTGTCCGTCACCTTGACGACGATATAGACCTGCTCCCTGCCATCCGGCGCATCCCAGACCAGGGTGTTTCCATCCGGATGCAGCGTGCCTTTCTCAGCGCTCCACTCATACTCAAAAGGCCCGTCGCCATCTACCACGACGCACTCGATTCGGCACGTGCGGCCGCGGAATATCTTCCAGGCGTCTTCAGTGGGCTTCAGGAGGTCGGTATCAACGCCTTCGAGAACGAACTCTCCCAGCGTGGGAGGCTCACCCTCAGTGACGCTGATCGGGATGGCCCGCCTTGCCTTGCCGCCATAGCCATCCTCAACGTCCAGAGTAATCCAGTACGAATTCACTTCTGCAGGCGCTATCCATAGGACGGACGTTCCCTCGCCGATGAACTCGCCGCCCGATGCGGACCATGTGTACGAAAGGTCGTCACCGTCCGCATCCTCCGTGGTCACAGACACGATGAGGCTCTCCCCAGGTGTGAGCCAGTCAGTGCTTGAGGACATCGTAAGTATCTGAGGAAGGGCGTTGGCCTTGACCCTCAGCGATACAGAGTAGTCAGCAGTGCCACCACGGCCGTCGTCAACCGTAACCGAGAGCCTGAACAATCCTTCCGAATCGGGGGCACCCCACTCGATGGTA
>Ga0180432_10004403_pt1 | contig 19382 bp, 3 predicted proteins | sample SS_ome_10_FD_132414 | JGI IMG/M metagenome (GOLD analysis project Ga0180432, IMG submission 132414) | Hypersaline lake sediment archaeal communities from the Salton Sea, California, USA - SS_1_MS_2 metaG | ecosystem: Environmental > Aquatic > Non-marine Saline and Alkaline > Hypersaline >...
AGGCATCCAGGTCTCCATCGCCGTCCAGGTCTCCAAGAACTGCATCCACACCGCTGCCTGTCCCCAGCCTCTGCCCCGAATCGGAGAAGGAACCCGAGCCATCGTTAAGCCACACCCAGTTGGCGCCGTAGTAGGCCAGGAAAGCATCGAGGTCGCCATCAGCATCCACGTCCCCCAGGCCGACCCCAGAGCACATGTAGCCGGCGGACAGCAGTCCACCGTAGCTCATGAGACCCCTGCCATCATTCAACCAGATGTCCGCGCCCTCGTACCAGTTGGCGACGACGACATCCAGATCACCGTCCCTATCCAGGTCACCTAGCACGGGCGCACCGCTCCCGGAGGAGCCCAGCCTTTGGCCGCTGTCAGCAAGCACCGCGCTGCCTCCATCGACCGCCGTGCGAAACTGCCATACGGTCGGCGAGACGGGCTCGGTGCCTCCCAGGCTCAGAGTGCCGGTGGTTGCCATGGCACACACTAGCTCGCCGGGATGGAACGCGGCCGATGGGACCAGGGTGATCGTGCCACCGTCAGTGCTGTACGTTCCACTCACCAGCCCTGTATGCGTGCCATGCACGGGGAAGGTGCGCGTGCTCACAGTGGTCGCGCTGATCGGCTCCCCGTAGCTAATGCCTATGGAGGTCGTGACGGGAACAGTGTTGAGGTTGGCCTCCGGCTCGATCACCGGAGTTCCCATGTCCAGAAGGGGAGCTGCCCAGGAGAAGGGCACTAGGAGAAGACCGGCGGCACAGAGTCCCAGGCTCAGGCAAAGGGCAGCAATCCACTCTCTCATACTCATTCTCAATAGGGTGCCTCCTTCGGCGGAGCGAAGTGTGGTGCCGATGGGCTGACGCGAGATTATACCACACCGCCGTCTACTCTCAAAGCCTGAGTACGGCCACGTCATCCGGGCGACCAGTGGCCCTTCTCCACCAGTGGCAGGAGCAGCAACTGCGACTCTGGGGTGGCAGTTGCTGTCGCCGTCGCCGTCGCGGTGCTGGTAACGGTGGGAGTGGCCGTGTGAATCGCGGTGGCCGATCCCGTCGGTGTGGGCGTCGCCGTCTCGGTTGCCGTGCTCGTCGGTGTGGCCGTCTCGGTCGCCGTCGTCGTAGCGGTGGCCAATGGGGTCGCGCTCCCCGTCGCGGTCGGCGTTGGGGTGGGCCCCGCGCATATGCCGTCCGTTCGCACTTCGAACGTGCCTTCGCCAAGTGACAGGCCTTCGTCGAAGGCCTCGACAGCGGCCCGAAGGCTCATCCAGGTGCCGTTGGGAATGGTCCTCAACAGATGCAGCACAGGATTGCGCACCACGGTCTGATGGGCTTCAACCGTGCCCAGGTCCCACGTGGCCGAGTCAGTGCCTGGGCCGGCGACCAGTCCCGGCGTGGAGTCATCGAACTGGATCAGCGTCTGCTGAGGAGCTGTGAAGACGAGGGTCACGTCGACCATCGCGATTCCGGTGGTGTTGGTGTAGGTGAGATCAAAGGTGAGATTCCATCCCGCGCAGGCCCTCACCCACACGGGAGTCACTTCCAGTTCTCCGATCTCCCCGCTGTTCACCTGGAGCTGGAACGGCGCGCCCCAACTCCTGTTGCCGCATGCGTCCTCGGCCAGCACGGTAAGCGTGTATTGTCCATGAAGCCACGTAGTGAATACGGGCGTGTACTGCCAGGTCTGTCCCACCAGATTCGCCGTGTCAGTGTACACCGTGCCGCTCGGAGGAAGCACCTCCACCATCACGCTTCCCATGCCACCCCCGTCGGTTACCGTGCCGCTCAAGACAGGAGGTGGGCTGGCCGAGCCGCCGAGGTAGTCCGTGATGCTCACCTCGCTCATGCTGCCGGTCGTGGCCAGCGCGGGTGGTATTGTGTCCACCTGGGTCGTCGCCCAGTCGGTCATACCGGTGAGGCCTGCCGTATCACTGCCGCGTGCTCGCCATTGGTGGGCCGCACCGTCTCCCGAAGGCACACTCCACGTGTAGCTCCAGGTCTGCAGGCCGTCCGTGTCCGGATCGCCGGGTCCGGTGACTCCCAGCCAGGGATTGCCCGCGTGGTCCAACTGCACCTCGACGGTGAGGACCTTGCCGGCCGAGGGCTCGGGATCCTGAGCCGTGCCTGCCATCACTACCGTGCTCGCGCAGACCGTGGGGGGCACATCGAAGGTAACCTCCGGTGGGTCGACATCCACGTCGAGGGTCAATTGCTCCGCATCGCCCGTGTTCCCGGCCGCATCGGTGGCCCGGGCCTCGAAGGTGAAGGGTGAGGCCACAGGAACGTTGAACTGGTGGAACCAGTTCGTTGCGCCGGTGGCCAACTGCCAGGTCGGGCTGCCCAGTTCCCTGACCTGCACGCTCACCGCGCCCGAACCGGCCCCGTCGGTGGCGATGCCCGACACCACGCCCGCACCCGGAATGAGAACCGTGCCGCTAGCGATCTGCACCACCGGCGGCTGGCCGTCGACTCGATGACTGTAGCTGGTCGGCGCCAGGTTGGAGATGGGTGCCGTTACAGTGGTGGTCACGGATGTGACCGCGCCCAAGTCGCTGGCCAACTCGCCGCTCACGTAGATGGTGGCGCTGCTCGACGCGGGCAGGCTGGGCAACTGCAAGACCCACGCGTCGCCACCACCGGGACAGGTGATGCACGTGGCACCACTGTGGAGCTGGTAACCCAGGCCCGTGGTAGCGTTGACCTGAATCTCCACATCCGATAGGTCCCGGGTCTCGAGATTCTCGATCTCGATCTCGTAGGTCAGAGTGGAGCTCGGCCCCCACAGAGCCGTGCCATCTTGCGGGCTCGAGATCGATACCGCCACGCTGGTCCCCTGGGGCTGGTCGAGGTTGGGCGACGTGATCCCCTGTATCCCCGTCCATTCGTAGAAGCCGGTCCACGTGCCGCTGGATGCCAGGCTCAACGATGATGCGCCGGGCGGCGTGAAGGACAGAGGGTTCGTGGTGGGGAAGACGGCCCACGGCTGACCGGTTTCGTCCACTGCCAGAGCCAGCAGTCGTACGGCGTCGATCTGATCGACCGGGACCGGCCACGGGACCCGAACCTCGGTGCCACCGGTCTCGTCGTGACCGAAGTCCAGTGCACCTGGTTGCCACATGCTACCGTTGTACGTCCAGAGGTAGCCGCCTGTCGGCCCGGTGACCTGCACCACCAGATCGGCCTCGAACGGAAGCACCCCGGCATCCAGAGGCAGGACGGGCAGCGTCGTGCCGCCGGGCAGCATGTCCAGGTAGGCCCACATCGTACCATCCATGGTCCACCAGGCACCCTGCCAACCCAGATAGAACGCCTCCCCATCCCACGTGGCGTAGAGGTACTGCCGCCGCTGCCCGCGCTCGTCGTCGTCCAGCAACTCCCGATCTATGCGCCACTCGTAGTACGGTGTCTTCATGTGTCCATTGGTGTGTATGCTCTGCCTTCGCCCCGAGAAGGGCAAGCCGGTGTCGCCGAAGGTGCCCACGTACCACGGTCCGTAGTGACGCGTGTACTTGTTGCCCGCCAGGTCCACCACGGCGATGTGGACGTACCAGGCGCCTGTGCCGTCGAGCTGGCGCGAGGCCGAGGTGCCCGCTGCGACCTGTGTGGGCTCACTCTCCTCGTTCTGGTCCACTGCCAGCAGCACGCTGGCGTGTCCGCTCCCGTCTATGGGCGGGTTCCAGTAGATGTCGAGCCACTCCCGGGAGTCGAAGTGCGTGCCCGCGGGATGACTGAAGGTGACCGGCACCAGACCGGCAGGTGCTTTGTTGTCCACCGTGACGGTTCTGGCGTCTGTCTGGACGTTTCCGGCCTTGTCGCTGGCTCGTATCCGCACCGGGAAGCTGACGTACTCTTGCTTAGTGGGCGTCTGCCACACCAGCTCCCAGTCTGGATCGGTGTAGGTGGCGGGCATCCACGTTACCCCGCCGTCCACGCTTACTTCCACCGATGCCAGCCCGCTGCCGCTATCACTGGCTGTGCCGGCGAAGGTGACCGTCTGGGTCACCCAGTCGCCAGACGATGGCTGAGTGACCGTCAGATTGGGCGGCGTGCTGTCGGCTGCCGTCTGGCCCGAGATGGTGAAGCTGACCGGAGTGCTCTCCCCGACGTTACCGGCTTCGTCCTCGGCGACGGCGACCACATTTGTGTGGATGCCGTTGGACAGGGTGACCCAAGCCCAGAACTCTCTCGGTTCGCCCGAGTCCTCGTCCCAAGGCTCTGCGGCCCACTGTGCCGCATAGGTGCTCGTGCCCACGCTGAAGTACACGTCTTGCACACTGAATTCATCTGCCGCGTAGTCAGAGACGGTTGCCCGGAGCGCCAGCGGCGACGTCGTGGTGCTGCTGCCGCCCGGCGACTGCCACACGACGTCAGGTGGATCACTGTCGGCCACGAATGCGCCGTCGTACCACTCGGTCTCCTCGGTTTCCTGATTGCCGACCTGGTCGGTGCCCCGGGTGTATATGCGGTAGAGGCCGTTCTGACCCGGCGTGTAGGAGTCTTCCCAGTAGGAATAGGTCTCACCAGGCGTGTCCGGTGCCGTGACCGTCCAGTCCCCACCGCCAGGAAGTGTATCGGTGATGGCCAGACTTGGGTCGGCCACCGGAACGAAAGCGATCTCGAGATCCTCCACACCTGAGTTTCCCACGGCGGTGGACACGTCCTCCTCGCCCAGGAAGATGCTCAGCGGAGTGGCCAGAAGCTCCTGGTACCCCACGTCGGCCCGCACACCGCCTCCCACGGGAGCCTGCGCCAGCGGATTGGCCGCATCGACCGCCGGCGAATCGGGGGTGAGGCAGTAGTCACTGGCCGCAGCGTCGGAAAAGAGCGGATCCTGTCCCACGATATCGTAGGTTCCCTGTACCATCCCGGTGGCCGCATCGTCCACGTAGTCGTTGTCGTTCCCGTAGAGCAGATCGTAGTCGTTGTAGATGTGGCCCGATTCCAGCGTGTGGAGGGCGATCAGGTTGTCGTACAGGATGTTGTTCTCGGCGATGATCCAACTCCCGTCACCGCTGGAGGCGATGGCCTCCTCCACGTTGTTCGCCAACGTGTTGAAGACCACCCGGCCGGTGCCTCGCTCGCTGAATTCGATGCCTATGTTGTTGTCCAGGATCAGGTTGCGGGTCACGGTGATCGCATTGGATGCGTTGAGTACCGACACGCCCGCGCCGCTACTTCGGGCGATGTAGGCGTACCTGACCTCCTCGACCGGCCCCGAGGAGCCGGTGCAGTAGCTGATGTGCACGTTGTCGTCAGAATCCACGGCCAGCGACACGAACCCGGTGGTCTCGGAAGCCACGGGCTGGATGACCCACTGATCTCCGGACTTGCGGGCGTACTTCACGCCGTCCAGGCGATAAGCGATGTGCGGGATACCGCTGCTGTCCAGGGCCAGAGACGGATACGAGCAAGCTCCGCTCGCTACCGTATCGGTCAGCCACTCGGTCCCGGTCCAGTGGGTGTACCTCAGGCCCTGCTTTCGGAACGCGATGTGCGGATTGCCGGTGCTATCGAGGGCCAGCGAGGTGTACTCCGCCACGCCGCCCACGGCCACGGGCACGATGGTCCAGCTTGCTCCCGACTTGTGAGCATACTTCAGGGTCGCATCGTCCGTGTCCACATAGCTGATGTGTGGGTCATTCCCATCGTCCAGGGCGATGGAAGTAGCCACACCGACGTGGTTCGTGCTGTCGTCGGCGGTCTCGGCATCCCAGTCACTGCCTGTCCAGCGAGCATACTTGAGGTTCCCTGCGGTCACATCGTAGTAGCTGATGTGCGGGTTGCCACTGCTGTCCAGAGCTATCGAGGTATGCTTGCCCAAGTCGCCTGACCAGGGCGGATAGCTGTCCGCCGTCTCTGTGATCCAGACGCCGCCGGTCAAGCGGGCGTACCTTAGATCCAGCTTGTAGTCGGTGCCGCCGAGGTGGCTCGGAATGCTCTCGCGGTAGAAACTGACGTGCGGCGCGTCAGAGGCGTCGATGGCCAGGGAGGTGTACTCTCCCGTGTTGCCGTGGCTCTCCACGGTGTCCGTTATCCACCCGCTGAGGGTCCGCTCGGCGTACCTCACATCGTTGTCGATCTCGACGTCCGGGCCACCTGACTCATCTACGGTATGCAGAGTGTAACTGATCCGCGGTTGCCCCGCATCGTTCAGAGCTATCGAGCTGTACCTGAACTCCCGCGCGAAGTCGGAAGTGGTAGTGATGATATCCGCAACCTCAGGCTGGGCCTGTGCCGACGTGCCGCCACCCTTGACGGTGAATCCACTGATTGCGGACTGCACCACACTGTCGAAGGTGACCACGCTGCCCATGCCCTCGCCGTCGATGATCGTGTCATCGGCGCCAGTGCCGATCAGACGCGCGTAGCTGGGCACTGAGACTCTCTCCAGGTAGGTCCCCTCTCCAACCCCGACCGAGTAGCCGCCCGAGGGCAGCGCATCACCTAAGGCTGCCATGTCGGCAGAGGCCGCGTCGAGCGCGTCCTGGATCGCGTCGAAGGCATCCGCCTGCCAGGTGAGGCCATCGTTCAGGCAGTTCTGGCAATAGTCATCATCCACATAGTAGGCGGCCCGACCTTGCTCTATGTAACCGATGTCCGCCCGGCCACCGGTACCCGGAGGAGCCGGATCGCTTGGGTTGCCTGCATCCACCACCGGCGACTCATCGAGTGTTGAGTAGTCGTGACCCAGGCGATCCACGAACAGTGGATCGGCGAAGACCTCGCCCCCTTGTGGCGCAGCAGGGCAGAGATCCGTCCCGTTCTTCCAGTACAGATCGTAGACGTGCACCGTGCTTGGCGCCGTGCCCGAGTAGCTCAGGCCGGTACCGCTGTTGAAGGCGAAGACGGTGTTGCGTACGTCCACGGGCGCATCATCGGCGGCAATCATGCCGTCGGTGTTGCCCACGATGGTGTTGTTGACTACTTCCACCTCGGTCTCGGAACCGTGGACAAGGATGCCCGTGCTTGCGTCTCGAACGATGCTGCGCTGGATCGTGATGGCTTGGGCGCCCTGCTCGGCCCGGAATGCGATCACAGGGCTGTTGCCCGTCAGGGTGAAGCGGGCGAGGCCAGCGCCTCTGACTCCCTCGGCTCGCAGAACAGGAGTGGTGCCCACCGGCGCGGGTTCCAGTATAGTGACCCCAGCGCCCGCCCCCAATACCTCCACGCCAGTGACCAGGTACACAGGCCCTGAGTAGGTCCCGGGTCGCACCAGCACCCGGTTCGCGCCGCTGTCAATGGCCGCCTGGATGCCGGTGAACTCCTCGCCGGTACCCACAACGGCATCGGTGCGGTAGGTATGGTAGCCACTCTGAAGGGTCGTGCTCGAGCCGAGCCTGTAGACTCCATTAGAAGGATCCAGGAAACCGGCCTCATCGTAGGTCAGCTTGCGAATGCCGGTACAGACCTGCAGGCCCCAGCCATCCAGGTGCCCACCGTGATAGCCCAGGTTGTCATGGACGGTCAGGGTCCAGGTCCCGGCCGCAATCTCACCGTCGAAAGCCGAGAGCGGGTCGTCTGGCTGGAAGGTCAGCCCGGCACCGAGATAGTCGCAGTAGTCTTGTGTGAACGGCCGGGTTGCCTCGTCGTTCAGAGTCACGTCGATGTTGGTGCTGAATGGAACGCCGTACGAGCCGGGGCAGGGAGGATCGAATATCTGCACCGCGGTACCCGCGGGACTAGTCAACTCGAATAGGAGATCGGTAATCTCTTCGTGGTAGCCGTCCAGATGCACCACGTCAACGTCAACGATGCCGCCATTGTCGGACACATCGACCGTGGAATGGATCGTGGGCGTGCCGATGGAGGATATCTGCTTCGGAACGTCAGTGCTGGTGTATGTGTCGCAGAGTGGCGTGCCGAAGTCCGCCGGGTCTGGCGTCCACGAGATGCTCTCCGCACCGACCCAGGTATCGCCCGTTCCGCCGACCGCGAAGTCGTCGGGATAGATCCCCGGATCCATGTTCATCCACGTCGCCGTGCTCGCCGTCTCGGGCGCAACGACCGCCACCTGGTCGAGCGTCAGCTTCTGAGGCTGGAAGTCCCCCGTGGCGTACTGCCACAACTGGGCGTTGCCGCCACCGGGTACTCCGAAGAGATCCGTGCCTATGAAGGCCAGGCCGCCACCGACCCGCACGCCAAGTGGAGTGTCCCTGTCGTCGGTCGTGGCGCTCGAACCGTCGCCGAGCACCTCCCACTGATCCGTCGGTATGTTGTAGCGCATGAAGGCCTTGCCGGTGCCGCCGACCAGGGCATAGATCCAGTTGCCGCCGCCCCACGCCAGCGCGGCACCGGAGGCCACAACGGCGAGATCGGGGATGGGAGCCAGCGTAAGCCACTCGTCGAACGCCGGATCGTAGCGGTAGAAATTCCTCGTTTCCCCGCCACGGAGAACATAGAGGTAGCCTTCCACCCACAGCAAGGTGCCACCCAGGCCGATGCTCCCGGGGACATTGGCCATGGGAAGCCAGTGATCTCCGGAGACGAAGTACTTGTAGAGGTGCGAGGAGCCTCGACCGGGCATCAGGTACAAATGGCCCTGCCCGTCCGCTACCATGGCGCAGCCGTCGCCCACCTTCCCGCTGTGGCCCGTCCAGTCAGGGGTATCCTGCCTTGAATGCCAGGAGGTATTGTCGTACTCGAAGAAGGCCTGTCCGCTCCAGCGCCCGCCATTCCAGCGCGAGAATCCGGATACCCGGCGCTCTCCCGCCGTGTCGAAACTGCCGCCGGCGTAGAGATTGGAACCGCCATACGCGAGCCCCAGCGTGGTGCCACCGGAGAAGCCCCCATATAGGGTGTTCCAGTTCACGTTGACGTAGCAGCTATCGCCCCCACAGGCCATGGATAGATCGCCTCGCGCGACTCTGTGGGCGTTGACGCCGGCCCAAGATCCAAGCCAGTCGAAGTCCCCACCGATGTAGAGATCATCGCCCGTGACGACCATCGCCCGGACCACTTCGTCGGCCCAAGAGAATTCCTCCCAGGCCTCGTCCTGGCCGTCCCAGGCGTCGAGCTTGGTCGACTGTTCGCCTCCCACGAATATCCAGCGGTCCCAACGGGCAAGGCAACGGATGATCCCGTCCCTCCCGCTTCCGGCGGCGGTCCAAGTGTTGCCTGCCTTGTCCAAGCGGATGAAATTGGGGCTCGAGACGTCATCGCCGCTCTGCTGGCCCACGTCGAATTCGCCGCCGACGTAGAGATGGGTGCTGTCGGACCCCAAAGCGTACACGTGCACTGGGGAGCCGTACACGCCCTCCTCCCCCGCCACCGTGCCGCCCACGCGGTTCCACTGCCCGCCGTCCCACTTGCTGACGTTGTGGGTGATGTATCTGTTGGCGTAGGGGCCGGTCGCAGAGATGCTGTTGAACCAGCCACCAACGTAGAGGCTAGCGCCATCAGCAAGCAAAGCGTACACGATGCCCGGATTGGATTCGTCGTACCAGGGCCGGCCGAGGAGCGACCAGGTGCTGGCACTGCGATCCCACTTCCAGACTCCGCCGGCACCACCGGCATACACGTAGTTTCCGTCGACCGTGAGGGCGTAGACGGTGTCGTCGGGCGCGTTGGCTCCTCTGAGCGTTTCCCACTCACTGCCGTCCCATCTCGCCACGTGAGCCGTCGTGCCATCGATGGTGTGCAGGGACCCTCCGACGTAGATCTCGGTGTCGCTGACGTACCCGACGCCGTGCACGGTGGACAGCGTGTTGTAGTACTGGTCGGCTGCCAAGGCCCACAGATGGTCGTTCTCATCCATGGCCACCGCGCTCGACCTGAAGATGCCTTGAGGCGCCACCGCGTGCTGTTCCCACTCGAACGCCGGGTTGCTGGCGTTGGGATCGTACGTGTCTATCGATTGGTCACCGCCGCCACCCACGATGTAGACCAGGTCGTCGTGGGCGAAGATCCCGCCCCCCACAGCTGTGGCCGTTCTACTGTCGGTCGACTCCGTTACCCAGTTCACATCGATGGTCGGATCAGGAGGACCATAGACCTCGATGTGGTCTTCACCTGCCAGGGTACACTGGGTGAGTATCGCGTTGCTCACCCGGTTCATGTACACCGCGTGGTCGGTGAAGTCGTAGACCAGTAGATGGTCCAGTGCAATCCTGTCCGAGGGATCGAGGTGGCCTCCCTCGCCGGCGTTCTCCAGGTGGACGCCGTACTTCGCGTCGCGCAGCGTCAAGGACTCGATCCTGACGCCCGTCGCATTCTGGACCTTCACGGCGTGCGCTGTGCCTCCCTGACCTTCCACGAAGACCGCATCGGGATGCACGCCGCTGATAGTTAGATCGTCCACGTCTACGGTGAAGTTCTCATACACCCCAGGTTGCACTTCGACGGTATCGCCGGGAGCAGCCGCGTCTATGGCGGCCTGAATGCTGGTGTAGCATCCGGCGCATCCATCGTCGTCGACGGTGTATGTCGTAGCCAGAAGCACCGCGTGGCTCCTGTGGGGTTGCGCAAAGGATTCGGATACTCTGGGGAGCAGATCGGGGTCAACGTGAGGCATTGGACCGTATGACGCGGCGCCCATGCCATGTTCCGCCCCGGCCGCGGCGGTCGGCACTACCAGTAGATCCGACGAGCCGTCGCTGTTCAGGTCTGCGCCCGCTGCATAGGGTGCAGAGGCGGCTTCTTCTACCCCCGTCAGGGTCGCCGCCACGGTGCCGATGTCCTCACCGAGGATCAGATAGGCGTCCTGGGCGGCGTTACCCACCAGGATGTCGCTCCTGCCGCCGTCGTCCACGTCGCCGACGCCGGCCAGGAAGCCCGATGGTGCGGGGGTATGCCCGCCGAGGCTCTGCGTGGCCCAGTTTCGATCTGATCGGCCAAGCACTGCCACCGGATCGTCCCCGTTGCTATAGGCGAAGTCTGCAAGACCGTCTCCGGTGATGTCGCCAAGGGCCTCCACTTCAGGATGGGAATCCGAACTGGTGCGCTGGCCAATAGCATCACTCAACTCAAGCTCTTCCCCTGACGTCCGCACGTGGTGGCTGCCTCCGGCGAAGATGTAGACGGTGCTGCCGGAGGTGACGGCGAACTCGCTGCAGAGGTCGCCGTCCATGTCGCCCACGCCGGTCATGCGGGGAGAGGTCGAGTCTACGGCGACCTCCGCTGCGTCGTGCAGCGAGACGACCAACTCCTCGGGCCACGGCTTGATCTGTCCGAGCAGCAGGTAAGCCTTGCTACCGGCACCGTTCGCCCCGATCAGGAGGTCATCGATGCCGTCGCCGTTGACGTCGCCTGCGGCGCCAAGCCACTCGCCGATCTGGTCGCTGCCCGAAGGGCTTATCACCGTCCAGCCCATGGACTGGGGACCGTCGAGAGCTGTGTCGCGGCCCGGCTCGCTCAGACGTCCGAAGACCAGGAAGGCGCGGTTGTTGCTCGGATCGCCGATCAGGAGATCGTAGAGGCCGTCTCCATCCACGTCGCCCGCGGCGACGATGGACCCACCGACGCCGGCCCCTGTCTCGCCCTCGAATGAAGTGCGGCTCTCGGCCAGCATCTCTGGGTTGGGTGGCACCGACCATCCACCGGCCTGCCCGTACACCACGGTCACGCGGCCCTTGCCCTCAGCAGCCGCAGGGAGCCCGACCGCCAGATCGGCCAGGCGATCGCCGTTGAAGTCGCCCAGCCAGGTCACGCTGACCCCGTTGTCGTTGTCTAACATAGAGTCGAGGCCCAACCAGATGGTCGCGTCCTCGATACTGTCCAGGGTACCGGACAACTCCTCCGGGTGCACTGGCGCCGGCACGTTGCCTGCATCGTTGAGCACGCCGTGTAGTTCCACCGCCTGCCCGGTCTGCACGTGCGGCGGATCTGCCAGATACAACCGGTTGGTCAGGTCGCAGGTGGGAGGAACCACGTCCACCACAACGGTGCGCACCAGGGAATCCGCCACGTTGCCGGCTTGGTCGCAGGCCCGTACTGAGATGATGTGCTCCCCCTGCGCCGATTCCTGGTCGGGCAGTTGCCACTCCACGTTCCAATCGGCGTGGAGCGGGTATCCGCCCTCGGCCCACACCTGACGCCAAGGCTTGTTGTCCACACTCACCTGCACCCGCACCAAACCCGACAGGTTGTCGCTGGCTGAGCCGGAGACAGGCACTATGATGGAGTCGCCCCCGTGGCTGGTGATATACTCTCCTTCTGAGAGGTCAATATCGACCGTGGGTGCGGTGTTGTCCACCGTCACGTTCACTGTGGCAGGCGTGCTGGCGTGACCAAGGTAGTCGTGGGCCACCGCCTGGAGTGCATACTCGCCATCAGAGGGCAACGTCCAGGCACACGCCCAAGGGCTGAGTCCCTCGGCCACTACGACGCCATCACCGGGAAGCATCAGCTCCACCTGGGTCACCCACGAGCTGGCATCACTCGACCATCCGCCAACCACGTAGTCGGTGACGCCGCCACCCAGCAGGGTCCCGTCCAGCGGCGCGTCGATCCCCACGAGCGGGTTGTCCAGATCGACGACGACGTGGACCTGCGCCTCGATTTCTCCGTCCGGAGCGCCCACTGCGTAGGGGAGAGTGGCCACCATGTCGCCGATCTGTGAGGCACCAAGGCCACCGATCACATCGGCGGTGATGGTGGTGCTGACCTCCTCCCAGAGTTGCAGGGAGTTCGGTCCCGCGAAGGACCATGTCAGCCCGCTACACGATCCGGCCGCCTGGGGGGCGATGGTGTGATCGCCGGCAAGGGTTCCACCCTGAATGTTGGTCAGGAATCCGGGAAGGCAGAGCTCCATCACAGATGTAACGGGAAGCACGCCGTAGTTGGCCAGACTGAGAGTCAGATTCACGGTCTGCCCTGGCAGGAGGTAGGCGCCTTCCTGGCCACTCGGTCCCGAGGCCAGCGGAGTGGCGTCGAGTGTCAGGCGCGGCGAGTCGTTGTAGGCCCAAGGACTCGTGCCATTGGCGCGCTCCGAGGCATCGGTGAGGCCATCGCTCTCTGTGTCAGAGTTCAGCGGATCGGACCAGATCTGCACCTCCTCGGGCCAGTCGGGCAAGGTGACGCTCCAACCACCCACCCAAGCACCGAGGGTCTCGGCCGGGTGGTCATGCGCGTAGACCTTTCGGTGATATACCTCCTCGTTGTCGTTCAGGCCATCGCCGTCCGTGTCCGTCACGTCTATCCTGGTCCCCACCTGGTACTCGAGGCCGTCAGCAAGGCCATCGCCGTCGGTGTCGGCCCTGGATGGGTCGGTGCCCAAGCGTCGACGATTCAGGCGTTCGAAGCCGTCCGAGAGACCATCACCATCAGTATCCCACATATCGTTCCGGGTGCAGCCTTGCGTAGATGGCGATGTGCACGTGGTCGCGCTCTGCTCGAACACGTCGATCACTTCGTCACCATCCCTGTCCGGGTTGAATACGTGACCGGCATACTCACCGCTCATCTCCCAGTTCCAGATGTCATCCATGTCATCCGGGATGACATCCAGGACGATGGTGCTTTCCTCCCACTGGTCCTCTTCGGGAAGGTCGGCCGGAAGGAATGTCTCGGTGGTTCTGCGGTTGCAGATCAGCCCCGCGATGCCGCATTCCTCCCAGTAGGTCTTGGCGTAGACGGTCGAGGATATGACGAGATGAGCGGCGTTCGGTCCAGGCGTGGTGAACATGTACCAGACGCCAACATCATTCTGGCAGGTCGAAGTGGTCTCATCTACGGTGCATTCGCTCGCGGTGAAGTAGGGTATGGGCAATGCACCGGTGGTACCATCGCCCCAGAACCGGCCGTAGACCTCGCTGTCACGAAGGTCATCCTCATCCCCGTCTTCGGCCTTGCTCAGAGAACCCACGAACTGATCACTGACGTAGAAGATGTTGCCCGTCACGAAGGAGCTATCCGGGTCATTGAGGCCGGCGTCGAAGTTGGCGAAGTTGGCATCCTCGAACTCGGTCAGCACGTGCCCCTGATAGAAGAACCACACCAGCCCCTCGATGATCGTCTCGGTGACGCTGAACTCGCCCCCGGTGGCTGCGAAGACGAGGAAATCTAGCAGATAGAAGATCATCACGCAGATCGCACCGATGCCGGTGGGATCGCAGCTTATGATGAACATCACGATGGCGAAGACGGTTGCCATCACTGCGTAGACGATGGCCGTCGCAAGGGCGATGGGATTGTCGTACTGGCCAGTCGCCAGGCCGTAGAAGAACATGCCCCAGATCATGCCCACGTAGAGGATCAGGCCGACGACACCGATCTTGCTGCAACTCACGACCTTGGTTCCTGTGAAGGTCCCCTTGGCCATCTCGGAGACGGCACTTATCACCTTCCAGGCCGTCCTTAGCGCCATGGCCGTTCGTGCCAGCTTCATGCCCAGAAGTACCAGGGTCTCGATGGTCTCGTTGGAGAGAAACTCGTCCTCGCCGACGCCAAGCCAGCCTCGTACTGTCGAGAAGACGCCTGTGTCGTCGGCTCCTTCTCCGTGATCCCGCATGTAGGTCCACATCTGGATCGGATCTGCGCCGATGCTCAGGCCGCCACCGGGCTCGCCCAGGTCGGCAGCCTCCAGGAAGTAAGCCGGCAGACCGTCGCCTCCCGAGCCAAACAGACTGTAGACCTCCGCATCCGACCGGACGGCCGGCACCGTCGCAAGGCCGTTGAGCCTGATGACGCGCGCCTGTCCCATGCTCCAGATGGTATAGAACATGTAGGTGATCGATCGAAGATCTCTGGCCGTAAGGTCGGGATAGCTGACCTGAAGAGGAGCCAGCATGGCGGAGAGGTCAGCGTAGCGGTCCTGCAGGGTAGTGATCACCTCTTCCATGCCCAGACTCTGCCAGACTCCGTCGTCGTGGTGATACATCTTGCCGCTCAGGTTGCGGCGTGAGTAGACGTCGATCGTGGCGAGGTCGATGCTGAAATCGGCAGACGGTTCCCACGTACCCAGATCGTCCAATCCGTGGACGCCCACGTCTTCCTCGTATGCAACCACGAGTGACGGCATGTCGGACGTCGAGTAGTGGTCTCCCAGGAACACGCGGATACGCGATTGGAGGCTGGCTATCCCTGCGTCCGTGTGGGAGTAAGTCTCATCGAAATCGAGCTCCACCTCGCTGGATGGCACTCCCCAGGTCTGGACGATGTCGGTATTCGGGTTAGAGAAGCGCTCCGCGACGACATCCAGGGTGGGGTTGAGGTTACCCATCCAGGTGGCGCTCAAGGCGAACATGAGGTTGAAGAGCAACTCATCCTCATTGGCGGAGTCGGGCGTGCCGAACACCGCCCCCCGGAAGTTGCGGCTCTTGGTGATTCTGAGGCCGGAAATGCGGATGAAGGGCTCGGCCTGAGTGAGAATCGGGCTCACGAGGGAGACAGCCCCGCCGTCTGGGGTCAGTTCTTGATCGATCACCGCCTGGATGATCCAGACCACGCGAGCGGACTGCCACTGAATGTCGTCGATCTCGGCCGGACCGTAGGCCATCTTGGCCTGAAAGGCCACCATTTGCCCGCCGTCCCCGACTGGCGAGAGCGGTAGCATCAACCGATACGGAAGGGCCGGATCATCGGGGTTGTCGAAGACCGTCACACCGTATAGCTGGGCCAGCTCACGGTCCGGAGCCTCGTTGGCCACTACTTCCAGGACCGGCACGAAGTTGATGTCCTGCGACGAGCCATCCAGATCCTGAATCTGGGCCTCATTGTCGTAGGGCCAATCCAGATAGGTCGTCGTATATCGCAGGTGAGCCTGATTCTGGGGCTGCACCTGGATCTCAATGTACTGGTAGCCGTTGAATCCACTGCTCTGCGTATGCAAATCAAAGGAGGGTACGTATCCGGTGCGCGAGTAGGGCGACAGGTCAACGTCATCCAGCACGCCATCGCCGTCGTTGTCGTCGTCCCACGGGTTGGGGATCAGATCGCCGTCACGGTCCCACTCCGGGGCTTCGCCGTGGGGACCGATCCACTCCGACATGTCGGCAAGCCCGTCATCATTGGAATCCTGCTCAAAGGGATCGGTGGTCCAATGGCGGCCGCCGCAGTCGAAGCCGTCAATCTCCACCCTATCCGGAATGAGGTCCCGGTCGGTATCCTCGAAGAATGGGTCGGTGCCCAGGCAGTACTCGACGGTGTCCGGGAGGCCGTCTTCGTCGGTGTCCTCCCCGGGCACGCCGTCGCCGCACCTGTAGCCCGGATTGGGAACATCCGCGACCACATCGGCCAGCCACCGGTGCTCTGACTCGGTGCTGATCTCCGTCTTCGCCTTGGGCGATACCTCCTTCTCGACCGGAGAGTCGGCGGGCGAGTCCTTGCTGAGGGAATCCATGAAGCGAGATATCGTCGCGGCCTGCGCCACCGGCGTGATCACCATGCTGAGGCTGACGATGACAGCAATCACGCCGTAGGCCCACCGACGGCGGCGCATGGCGATCAACAAGTAGACCAGGGAGAGTGCCAGAAGGGTCAGGAGTCCATCCGTGGTGGGCACCTCGGAGGAGAACTGACCAAGCCGGCTGGATAATCCGGATACCCATCGGGTCACAGCACCGGCGATCGGCGCGGGCGAACCCTCGAAGACGAAATCGACGATCGTGTGAACCCGCGCGTCGTACTCTTCCCTGACACGCGGGAGGTCGAGGTCGATCACCTGGCGACGCGGCAGCCCGTCGGCGTCCACCCAAAGCTCACCGGTTCCGGTGGCGCGTTGGAGCAACTCGGAAGGAGACATAGTGATGCCAGGGGGGACTCGGTGTCCGTGGAGAGTCGGGTCTTCGGCAAGTTGGGCTTCCAGTTGCCGAAGCGCGTAGTCGGCGAGGCGAGGGCCGCTGATATCGAACGAGTAGCGGGTGAAGCCTGCGGGGATCTCAGCGGAGGGAGCATGCACCTCCTGGATGTTCACGGCAGCGGCCAGGTAAGCCAGGAAATCCGCGGTCGGAGAAGCCGGCCCCAGCGGACTATCCAGCGGCACTCGTTCGTTGTTCTCGAGCATATAGGTTTCGGCGCCGTCGCGCACCACCGTCAGAGCTGGTGACCCTGGTCCCTCTCCCTCGAAGCGAATCTGTAGACGAGAGTAGTCGGGCAACTCCACCTGCCCTTCCGCTCGGACGTCGACGCGCTGGTTGGTCTGCCCTATCATCGAGGGGATGGGTCTCGGCACGACGGTCTGCTCGATGTCGGCGGTGAAAGCATAAGAACCCACAGCGCGGGCGCGTTCCCAGGCATCTCGGAGATCATTCGTGGGAGTAGCCGGGCACACTGAGGGCGGGTACAGTAGCAGAACGAGGCTGGTCAGAACCAGGGAGATGAACAGGCCCCTTCGCCTACGAGAGTTATTCATGGATGTTTGTTGGCCTCCAGCGCCCTACCCAAGGACGGCGCGTCTGCGGTTCTTGCGCGGATACACAATCATGAGACGCTCCCGCGCGTATCCGGTGACGAGGCGCAAACCGGGCGCGACGACACATGAGAGGTGGTTTGGGGTGGGTACGTTCGAGCGACAGGTGAGCTATCGCAACGACGGAAACCGAGTATGGGACTCGAACTCGCCACGACGCCGAGCGTGCGGATGTCTGTTCCCGGTGAGGACCTCCTCTCCGGCTTCTCGGCGCCGAGCATCAGCCAGGTCGTGACGTTTTGCAAGCATACCGATTATAGCACAGAAGGGGAGGACACGCAAGCATTATGGCTGTTCGGGGCGGTGTGTGGAGCTCTCGATAGGCGTGAAGGTGCAACGCAGCTCCAAGGTGCGTTGCACCTGTGTCCCAGCCAGGCCTCCGATGGCGTCCGCAAACGTCTATCACGCGCTCAGCAAGCAATGGTATCGCATGGTAGCAAGGGGCACGGGGTGTAGCCAGCTTGCCGGTGCCTGTGATGATTCGGAGCGCAACGTGCAGGGCTTGGCTCTCTCAACTACGATTCCCGCTCTGGCTGTTCGGCCAAGCCGCCGGCCGGTTGGCCTGCTGCCATCCAACTCGCGATCAGACTGGTGACCGGCACGGCGAGCATCAGGCCCATGCTACCAACCAGGGTGCGGACCGCCTCTTCGGCCACCAGTTCCCGGTTGAGCAGCAGGCTAAGTGGTTCTTGGTACAGCATCAAAAGAAGGAAGAGCGGAAGTGCCGCGCCGACGTAGGCCATGATCAAGGTGTTGACCATTGAGGCAATGTGATCGCGGCCGATAACCATGCCGTGCCGAAATAGCGCTGTCCACGTCAGCATCGGATTGGCCGCGCGCAGCTCGAAGATAGCCGATGCCTGAGCGATGGTTACGTCGTCCAGTACGCCCAGCGTACCCAGAATCACACCTCCCAGCACGAGACCGCGTAGGTCCAGTTGGCGTCCCAGGGACGTGAGAAGGAAGGTGGCCTCGTCGCTGCCCAGGCCGGTCATGTGGGCCCTCGCTACGAAGACCGCGGCCATGATCCAGGTGACGACCAGGCAGACTCCCAGACTGATGACGGCCGCGTGGGTCTTGCGCCTCCAACCATAGACCAGGTAGAGCGATGGGCCTACCATCAGGAGCGCACCAACGATGCACACCGCGACCGGGTTCTGTCCGGCAAGTATCCGTGGGAGAACGAAGCGTACGATCACGAGCACACTGAATGCGGTACCCACGAGCGATCGAATGCCTGTGCCGAGCCCGATCGCCGCCGTCAGTGCTGCGAAGAGCAACACCAGCTCCAAGATCACTGGCCGCCGAACGACATCGCTAACCGCGAAACTCTCTCCGGTCGGTCCTACTGTGTGGTCGACGATCACGCGCATGCCGGCTTCTAGCACCAGTGGCTGATTCCAGGCTCCTTCTCCGCCAACACCGACGAGCACTGTCTGCCCGCGAAGAGACCCAGATGTCATCTCGACCTCAGCTCGCTCTGCAGGCTGCGCCGCCCCGACGGTGCTGGTGTCTTCGGCTGTCAGTACTTGAACTACGCGGCCCTCCAGGGTCTCGCTGGTGACGGACGGGTCGTCCGCGTAGTGCTCGGACGGGGGGGACCATTCCGGAGGGGCGAAGACGGTTACTGCCAACACAATGGCTACGATGATGCAAATGACTATGTTCGACGCGCGATCGTTGAGGGCCTGGTGGTCCACTAAGAGTTGCTCCTTAGTAAAGTTACATAATGTAAGAATAGGCCACTGGGTTTGGCGGGGAAGCCATCAGGCTCCTGCGTGTGTCCCCGGTGGCGAGTATCGGTCCATTGGCACGATCTGGAACCGTACGCATTCTAGCACGAAGGCAGCGGGTGGGCAAGCAGCGGGGAGGTTCGGCGTGCAGGCAAGGCAAGGCCGAGGCCATCGAGCTGAGAAGGTAAGGGGCATCGGTGGAATGCCCGAGGCTGAAGCCGTCGGGCTGAAAGAGCGAAGCCCTACGGGCTCGCCGTTAGTGGTGGGCGGGGGTGGTTGCGGGGAGGGCCTCGTCGAGCTGAGAGCGGAAAGCTCTTC
>Ga0180432_10004404_pt1 | contig 19376 bp, 37 predicted proteins | sample SS_ome_10_FD_132414 | JGI IMG/M metagenome (GOLD analysis project Ga0180432, IMG submission 132414) | Hypersaline lake sediment archaeal communities from the Salton Sea, California, USA - SS_1_MS_2 metaG | ecosystem: Environmental > Aquatic > Non-marine Saline and Alkaline > Hypersaline >...
ATTTGCGGCGGTCTCCAGATTCTAGGTAGTGGGGGTACCCTCCCAGGAAAATTTTTCCTTTTGTTTTTGTTTGGAGGCGGGGGTGGGATTCGAACCCACGGAGGCCTGGACCTCAGCGGTTTTCAAGACCGCCCCGTTCGACCGCTCTGGCACCCCGCCATTATGACTCAATCCATGTTCGTGACTGTGCGTATCATCTCGGGCTGGTACTTCACCACGGCCTGAACGGTTAGCCCTCGCGGATCATGTGTGATGTTCCCGAAAGGTTGCCAGCCATCAGCGAGTAGCGCCTTGATCCTGGTTGTCATCTCAGCCGGTCCCCTTGTGCGTATCACGTCATAGTCTATGATCTTTCTCATTCAGTCGGCTCCCCATCCGTTTCTGAGTTCGTAAATACCAATCCTATGAGTGAGCCCATCCACTTGACCACGAAGGGTAACAACCAGATCCTTGAGCCCCGCTTCAATATTCACGATCTTAAAGCGCCTGCCATCTGGGGATTTTATCACCGACCCCTTGACCATCGTGTTTTGTGGCCTCGATTCCTTCAGCCGCTCAATGTTCTCACGCGCCAAGTCTTCAGCATCCATCTTGGGCATCACAACCTGAGATTCCGGCACCACCCATTTCCCGTCCCTTAAGACGGCGCGTGGATTTGGCATGTCATCGACAATCACGGCGTCCAGCATCTCCTTTTGGTATGGCTTGATATTCAATGCGCCAAGCCCCCAGCTATTTCCTGGATGATAGACATAATAGCCACCCTTCCATTCCTTCAGCTTTGGCTTCATGTGCTTGATCCAATCCTCGGACATGGATCTTCTTTTCTCTTCCTCACGTCTGTTGAGCGCCCTAATAAGTACCACACCCAAGGCGCCAATCAATGTACCAAGCCCCAGGAATACCGATGCGCATAATAGCTCATTCATCACTCCCCGCCTTTCTTCATCATATCCCACATTTCCTTCTGAACGCCTTCCCATTCCTTTTCGACACGTTCCCACCTGTCCACGGTTTCTTTTGGTACGTCGAACCGTGGTCCTGCGTGCTGGAGATACCTTCCTCTCAGCATGAACATCTCTCCTCCATAATCATCGCAAAGTTCGACGGTTATCATCTCGTCACGTTGCTTGCTCATCTTCTCGCCCCTTTCTGATCAAGTGAAAGTCCGCTATGATCCTGTCCATGTCGTCATATGGCGGGTCTGCCGCGTCGTCAAAGCATCGCTTGGCAACCACCATGCAATCACAAGCCAAGGCGTGGTGTCCTTCAGCACAGGCCATACAACTCTTAGCGAGGAAGTACATTCCAACTATCTTGCCCCATGTGGTTGGTGTCCCGTCTGCCAATGTTGCCGGGTCAGTTTTATCACGGCTGATTGAATTTTTCGTCCCTCTTCTTTGCTTCATCACGTTCTGTTACCTCCACCCCGACAATCAAGCCAATAACAAACGAAACCCATGATGCTGCCATCACCACAAACCAATTCAATTCCATCACTCGCCCCCTTCCGCCCTGGGAATCGTGTACCGAATCACCCGCAATTGCCCTACCATCACATTCACTGCGCCTTCACGGGATAGAATGAGTTCGCCTGTCACCGGGTTGACCCCAACCACGTCGTAATAGTCCAGCCTGATTTCAAGGGAATCTCCTGTCTCTAGCCACATCATCCCATGCATTGATATTGATTCTGGGGTTCCATCGGATCGGTGGTAATGTGTCCAGCGTTCTTCCAATTCCCCATTGATCCAAAGGTCGGCATGAATCCATGTTGGACTGAATAGGTCCACGATGTTCAGGTCCACATCCATGACATATGCGCCAGGGCTAAAAATGGTAATCCGCCCTATGTCTAGCTCTGTGATGGTTCTCCGCCTAAAGTCCTCTTTCCAGTTGCCGCCGATTGAGCCGGATTCAGTATCCAAAGCCCCGTTATGAATTGATATGGAGGCACCTGCCTGGGTGTCTCTCATCTGCGCTTGTGCCATGAGGCACCAAATGATTATTGCCAACGCTTTAATTCTCATCACTCATCTCCTTTCGGTGGGGCTGGGAGCGGTTGCCAAGTGTTTGGCATAAACGTCTCATAGTTTTCGCTTTTGACCCAACAAGCCCCACGGTTCACGTTCAAGAGTCCTATATGTTGGTCGAGTTTCACACGCTTATCCCAAAATACCACTCGAGCCTCTCCGGCATCTTGGTCAAGCCCGAGTATCTCCGTCCCATCCTTCGGCGCGGTCTCGATTGGTTGCCATTCGTCGGCGCGGGTGTTCCAAAGTCTTATGGTTCCAATTTCATCAAGTTTTGGGTGAATCTGATGCCCTTGAATCTCACAAAAGCAGCTTTTGCAGACTACCGAAAAGTGTCCCATGTGTTCATTGTCGATAAGTTCCGCCTTGCTCCCGCAAAATGGGCACGGTTTCAAGTCACTCATCGTTCCCCTCCATTCCGGCTTTCTTTAGTGCGTCGGTCATGTTCACCCCTGTTTTTGGGATTGGCTTTCGGTGATACATTGCACACGATTGAAGCACGCCGTTAATTCGATCTGGCCAAAGTATCTCTAGTGCTTCGCGTTTTGTTTCGTCTCTGCACGCCTCATAGTTCCAAATAATATGCAGCCACCAAACAGGGCATCCGTGTGAATGCACGCATGTATCACAAAACTCCCGTTGAGCATCTTCGCCCTCAGTCCCGTTTGAAAAGTATGCCATCTCATTCCCTTCCTTTCATCCTCACCAGAACCGCACCTTTGCGGAGCGGGCAAGACTCTGGACCGTCCTCTTGACAGCCTGCCCAAAATGAATCTTCTTTCGCCGATGGGTGGTTACACATGCAATCGTCCCACAAAAACGGACAATTATCTTCCGGCTCATCCAGGTCCACCTCGATGATTTGGGAAATTGCGAGCTTGAGTTCATCTTTTGTCTTGAGTTTGATTTGCACTTTACTCATCTGATTTCTCCTTAAACATCGGACACGCTTTTTCCATGTTTGTTTTCTGGCACCACCTTGTCGAATTTAGGACAATCGGGTTTTCGTTGATCTTGCATGACATCGGGACTTTAACACTGGAGATGTCGAACCTGCAAAAGCCATTCTGCCAATGGCCGTCAACTCCGGTCATTTCGTGTTTTGGTCCCCAGTCTGGCTCAAAGGCACACTTGGTGCAATCACTGTGGTACTTTTTCCGATTTGCCATATCCACTCCATAGAGTGGGCTGGCCGGAGCCCTGTTGTTTTTTTATATCCAATTTGATTTCGCCACGTCCGGCCACGTGACGCCAGCGTTACAATCCCGACCACTGGAGGGTATTCTTTCGGGGCACCCAAAGCGGGCACCCCTAAATTCCGGTTATCTACTCGGCCTCTTCTTTTTCCATGGACCTCCCTTCGGTTGGTTGACCTTCTGCCGTTCCCGATTTCTCGGGCGTGATCTTTGCGCGGTTGTTCCAAGTTTCGGCAAACTTTTCGGGTTCTAAGCCACCAAGGTATCCAGACATCACCCATACTTGGCAAGACTCACATAAAATACTGGCGTCATTAGTCGCCATGTCTATCTGTTTGAGTTTGGTACTCCCGCAAAATGGGCATGGTTTCAAATCTTCCATCACTACCACCCCTTTCCTTTTGGCTTTCTGGCTTTCGACGCCCTGCGGATTTGACCAGACCCCATCAACGGGCCGTGCTCTGCCTCTGCTTTCGCCTGCCAATCATGCACGATGTCCCACGCCTCGCCAAAGCTACGGGCGATCAAGTAAGCATAACCCCGAGCCGTCAAAGCCTCTTCCCAGTCTTTTTGAGCCTTGCTCTGGGTTCCGTTTTCGAGTTTCAATTCGAGGCCAAGCCCGTGGAATCCGCCCTGCGGTTCATAAACGAAATTATCCGGGAACCCCTCAATGTATCCGAATTGCTTGACAGCCGCGCCAACTTTGAAGCCGATGTTCATGGCACCTACGCCAGAACTGCAAAACAGTTGCCGGGGAAGCCGGGTGATGACGTTATGGATCATCGACTTTTGGAAGCCCTTTTCTGTTTTGAATTCAGGCATCTTTTTTGCTCCCAGCGTGCTCGTCAACTGCAAAATGTGGGTCAATGCAGGTTTGTTTTGTGGGCGCGTTGATTGCGTCTTGGTCGGCTGGATCATACCCGCTCAGTATCCGCATTGTGACATCGTGCTGCCGTTGCATCTGACACCAATACTCCTCTGCCAGCCTTTGGAACCTGATTTTCGATTGGCGCTCTTTTTCTGCAACATCCTTCCACACCAAAAGCTCTTCTTCCTTGCGCTCAAGAATTCCAGACAAACTGTCAAATTGAGCCAAAATGTCTGCTTTTGTTTGCTTGGCCATCAATTACCCCCTTCCTTGTCTGATTCATTCCTTTTTACGCGATCTCTGGCCACTTTCGCATACATTGTCAATCTTGACTGATACCATTCAGGCATGGAACGGAAAAATGGCTTGACTTGATCTTTCACGGCGTCGATTTCTTTCTCTGATTCTGCGACAACAAGCCCCGCCTCTGCATTCGTGACCATTTGTTGCCACTTTTCGTGGTCGATTTCTTCTTGGTTATTGTGTGAGCTTTCTGGGTCATCCCCGGTTTCGAGCATGTAGACCGTCAAAATGGCGTATTTTTTCGAGTAGGAAATCGCCTTACCAGCGCCTTTGTCGGATTCGTCGACCCCATACCCAAAAGTCGGAACGGTGATAAAATCCTGCGGATCGTCGGCATTCACGAAATGCCATGTGATGTCAGCCCTGGTTCGCGTGATCGTCTTTTTTTCTATCTTTTGTCGGTCCTTGCCGTATTCCCACCCGTATTTTATATCCGCCTCAGTGATTTCCAGGTTCTGAGGGAATACCACGATTCCGTGTTTCAGTTGCGACGTTCGGACAGCGGCAACCACCGCGTCATGGGATGCGAACGTGTATTTGTTGTCCACTTTTTTCTTTGGGTCTTTTTGGACATATGCGACGTCTTTCATCACAAGCAAAATCCGTTGATGGATGTTCAGCGGTTTCTTTTCTTCACTCATCACATTTCCCCTTTCAACGCTTTCACAACGTTCCACGCCCAAGGTGATGGCTCCAAATCGTCTATCCCAGTTGGATAGCCTGCGGACTCACCCAAGAATTGCTTTTCCTTCCACATTTTGAATCCGATCTCTGCGAGTTCCCATCCCCGCATCTTGAGATCTTCCGACACGCTCATGACCCGCACCCCGTAAGGCTCGGTGTTCTCTACCGCGATCACAATGGTTTCCTCTGTGTGGTGTCCGGCTTCGGCCAAGACCCTTTCGTACCATGCAACGCTCAAATCGTACATCATGTTTTCAAACTGTCGGCGGAATCCGTCTGGACTCGCATCTGCGCACGTTTTCAACTCGATGTTTGTGTGGATGTCATCTCTCCGATAATCCACACGCGCCTTGCATTCAAAGCCGTCAATTTCCGCAAAGACGGTGAATTCGGGCTGCCCGCCCTTGAGGAGCTTCGCGGCTTCTGGGTGCGCCATTACGGCATCTCTCATGGCGATGGCTTTCGATGCAACGTCCTGGGATACCACCGGAAGGCCGGTTACTCGTTCCAAGTGCTCCAATACATCGGATTTTTTCGTTACCCGGTACTCTGTGTAAACAGGGTCGTTTTCCGGCTCGCGTTCATGCACCCACTCGCCAAACTCAGCCCAACCCTTTTTTGACGCCGTGTTGATGTCCGGCATGATGATTGCCGACTTTTCCTCAGGCTCAAGCACCAACGTGTGGACGATGGTCCCCAGTTTCATCGCCGCTGTTGCCTTGAAAGGCATATCCGCATGAAGTGCGCTCTTTTGCACGGCACGCTTGAGCCATGACGATGAGCAGGCGTCTTTTCGTGCGTGGTATTCTCGGTTTGACATCTGGTTCATTTCGACACCCCATCCTCAATGATTAAGGCGCATCCGCCTCGGTCGCCTACGATTGTCCCGAGCGCTTGGAGGTCGTGTTCGACAAGCCACGTCTTGAATCCTTCAAGTTTTGCGTCGTCGAGTTCTTCGAGTTTGTCTACCAGGACAAAACCGCATTCCGGCTTGACTGCTGAGGCGATTGCGGCCGCCACAATCCGTTTATCGCTTGAACTCATGCAGTCCCATTGGTCGCCTTTGTATGCGAGTTTCCCATCTTCGGTAATGTCTAGGCCGTCGATCGGGAGGGCAGCACCATCGAACAGCTCTTGACGCTTCATATGGCAATCGGTGATCGTCTGGGTAAGTTGTGCTGACTTCAGGTTGAGGTCTGACAACTCATCTTTTTTGATTGAGAGCCTCGCCTTTTCGCCGACCGCTTTGTTGATGTCCGATGCCGAATTGATCTCGTTTACCAAGGCAGTGTCATCCTCTGGTTTTTGATTGAGGATGTGTTTTTCGCGATCATATTCTGCCTGTAGCCTTTTTGCTTCCTTGATCTCACCTTTTGCCACATCCTGTAGGTTTTCCATCTCTCGCTTGAGATCTGCCACCCGGCTCTCAATGTCCGCTGCCCTCAGCTCTGCGGCCTTGATTTCGTGTGGAGTTGTGGCAACATCGGTTTGTTTCGAGCTGAGTTCATTGTTTCTTTGGGAAATTGCCTTAACCTCGGCGGCCAAGGCTGAGACATCAACCTCTTTGTCCGGCGTGCCGTCTGGAATGAAAATCCCGTCAATCTGGCTTTCTAGCGTCTTTGCGTCCCTGTTGATGTCCCGGCGTTGTTCATATGCAGCCTTTCGCTCTTCTGCGATCTTGTTAAGTTCATCCCGATTTCCAACCGCCTCCAGGAAAATAGAAAGCCGGTCTTTGTCGTTGCCATGCAGGAACTTCGGTAGGTCCAGTGCAATCGTCCCAATCACCTTGTCAAGAATCGCCTGGCCACCAGAGAGCCCGTCTTCTGTGGTAACCTTCAGGGTAGAGTTTTTCCCCTTCCGCTCGACAATCAACCCATTAGACAAGCTCACCTTCAGATATGGATCTTTCTTTGACTTTCGGTTTTTGGTTTCGCTTGGTTTGAAGCGATTCCCTCCAAGGGCCAGTGCCACTGCATCCAGGTTGCTGGTTTTTCCCGAGTCGTTCGCGCCACCCAAAAGAGTTAGTCCACTATCCTCCAACGCACATTCGACGTGCTTCACTCGCTTGAAATTGTCCACAACGAACGCCTTGATTTTCACTTTTTCTGTCTTTTCCATTTTACCCTCCCTTTACCTACCATTATAGCGCCTTTTCGCCTCGAAAGCCCGTAGTTTACATGATCTTTACATGATCTTTACATTTCCAATTCGTCGGGGTAGAAAAGCGCCAAGCCAAGGTTTTCTGCCGCCCACTGGATGCACGCATCGGAGTAAATTCGGCTTTCCTCGCGCGTGAGGTCACGTGTGGATTCCTTGCCGCCCGGGAGTAGCCCCTTCATGAATTCGTGTACTTCAGGCTCGGATTCACCCCACGCCCGGGAGATTGGCCGAACGATTCCTGACCAATAAAAATCATTCCAGTTTGTTGACCGGCCTCGATCCGATGCGAGTTTTGCGTGATACCTCGCAAGGCGGCAAATGTATTGCACGTCATCTGCCGGGATGGGTTGCCCTGATAGGGCGCGTTCTTCGATTTGCTGGAAGCGGTTTTTTGGCTTATTCACTGGGCATTCCTTTCCGGGGAGGTTGCCCTCCCCTACACGTGCATACCAGCCAAGGGCCTAATTAGGCATCGATGGAGTTATTCGTTGTCAATTACAACCCTTGACGCATAAAATACAGGATCAAAATCCATTTCGACGTCGAACCTGGCGATTTCTTCCCCATGCTCAGTTATATGTAGCGATATAACCAAAGGCCACGAAGATTCCCACCCGTCACAACTCTGGTAGTAGTGTTCGGCACACTCTTTGACTATCCAATCCTGCTCTATTGGTCGCATCAAATCGGATGGGTCTGGGATTTCTATATCGTAAAACGATTCGTCGCATTCCTCTGGGATTCTGTACCAAACTTTCATCACATCCCCCTAGCCCGTTTCCGGCAAGCATCTCGTTCTTGCGCTACCCCTTGGTTGTGGCCATGATATTTCCCAAACTCATACGCAGCTTTGAAACCACTCACAAACAGCAACGCGACTAAGACCCATTCAACAAATGTCATCACATCCCCCTTCATCTCACCCGCAAAACAAAATAACGGCCCAAGTATCCATCCCACACCAAGTGGTACATCTGCCCGTCTTTGCCGACAAACTTTAGTTCACAATTCATCCCATCCCCCTAACCCTTTCCATCACGTTTTTCAACGCGCCTTCATCCGTTGCGCGTTCCTGACGCTTTTCGCCACTTTCGAGCATGTTTGACTTGCTGGCCGCGATTTGGCGGAGTTCTGAGGGAAGTTCGACTTTTACGGTATCGAGTAACATCCCTTCTCCGCACCTGATTGCCCCTGGAGTTCCCCTCCCGGATTCACGCATCCGCTTGTAAGCCTCGCAAAACTCCCGGCGCATGAATTGCAATTCCCTTGGGGACGCTTCACCGATTGCGTTCAGTCCGTTTATTTCCATCAATGCGCCGGTTATCGCCGGATCTCCAAAGTCAACCCACGCCCCGGAATATTTGAGCGCATCAAAAACCACGTTCCATGCCAGCCTTGCGAGCTTTTCAGGATCACCGCCAAGTTTCCGCATGACGGCAGGCATGTCTAAGGGCCCGCGACGCTCGGGGTCCATCACGGCGCGGCTGATTGCCTGTTGTACGTCGATCAGTGAGTAGTTGAGCAATGAATTCCACCAAAGGCGCACAACGTCATCTGGAACTTGCACCGGGAAAAAGGCGCTCTTAAGTGATCGCTTGAATTCTGACATTTCATTGGATTGCATTTCTTTCCTCCTGTTCTCTTGCCCACTGTTCAAGGCTGCTATCTGCAATACTCCGATCATATGCCGTTTGCACTTGTGGCTGTACCGGCTTCATTCCAGCCCACGTTTCCCACTCGCATAATCCCGCATTGCCTTTAATGCGGAAGATATTCTTTAGCTCGATCCAGTAGGTCGGGTCTCCACCATTTTTTTTCTTCATGGCATTCCAATAATCGTGGACAGCCGCCTGAATCTCTTCTGCCTGCCATCGCTTTTTTGTGACATGTGAAGTTTTTGGTTTTTCGGCCTTTGCTTTGATTGTTGACAGTTCACCTGGAGTGATGTGCTTTGGCCAAACTCCAGCAAGTTTATCCAGGAATGGCCAGAATTCATCCACTACCCAAATGGGATGGCCGGTTTTTCGTCCCTTCTTATTGTTTTCTTTATCTTCTCTTATCTCATCTTCTCTTATCTTCTCTGGTAACGGTTCAGGCGTTACATTTGCGTTACACTTGCGTTTCACAGGTGGCTTTTCTCTGTGTTTTTTCACTCGTTCGGCTGTCATTGCTCTTTTTTTCGCGCTTTGTCCGTTATGTCTGTCAAAGTTTGGGATTCTCAAGCCGTCTTTTGTAACCTTAACCCAACCAACGCCTTGCAGCGCTTCACCAAGCCCGTCTATACGGGTGTTTCTGTCGATGTGTTGCAGTGTTGCGCTCTTTATCATCCCGTCCTCTGTTAGTTTGTCTGCCCATTGCCAAAAAAGCACGACAGCCCCAAATATTTGAGTTTCAGGAAGCCCTAACGTCATCGACATGTTAAGGATTTCCGGCTTTTGAAACGTGAATTCATCGACTTTTATCCATGCCACCGTTACACCTCTGAGATTCTGGTAACGCAGACGTAACGCTTTCTGTGTTACTGTTTTTGTGTTGCTCAAGGTAATGCACGGCGCAGATCTCGATAAATCTCGACAAAGACACGCGCATCTCTCTTGACTTCTCGACCATTTTTTCTCGAATGTCTGGGGCTATCATCGCCCCCGTGTGAATCCGGTTCCTCATTTCTACCTCGCTTTTATTATACAACAAACTACACGAATGTGCAATGTGTCACCTTTCGGTTGGTTTCTCCCATTGCTCGATTTCACCGCCATACCCCGCCGGGTGTTTCATCTCGTTTTTTCCCAACTTCAAGCCAATCGCAAACGCTGGATCAACCCCGAGCACCGAACACATCCGAAGCGCGTATATCATCACGTCCGCTATCTCGTCTTGTGCTGCGAAGACATCCGCGTCCTGTCCAGGTTCGAGCCATTGGTAATGCTCCATGAGTTCCGCTGCTTCGACTGCTAAAGCCATGGAGAGGTTTTTTGGCGTGTGGAATCGCTCGTATTTGCGGGTTTTTGCAAATTGGTCAATTTTTGTCATTTGGGCCGTGAAAGAATCATTCATCCGAAAAGCTCCAACTGTTCCCGATCTTCCAGCGCGGACGCGAGGTTCTTTTTTGCGATGTCAAAGTAGGATTCTTTGAGTTCGGCGCCAATAAAGCGACGGTTCATTTTAACCGCCACATACCCTTCAGACCCGATTCCGGCAAACGGCGACGCCACAAGATCGCCCTCTTTGCTCCAAAGAGTCAGCGCCCTTTCAATGACGTCAAGTTGGAGAGGGCAAACGTGCCTCTCGTCATTTTGCGCCTTTGCCGCCCGATGATTCAGGGTGTTCTGAATATCAATGTCCATCCACACGGGAGAGGCATACTTCTGCCACACGAAATGACTGAATTTTCGACCCTCCACGGTTGGCGGCTCCAGTCCAACAAAACGAGTTAGTCCGTTCGGGTGGTCGATTGGCTTTGGATTCTCCCCTGGTTTCCTGAGTGTTACAAGATAATCCGGCAATCCAGCACGGCATAACGCCGAATCTTTGCATATCTGCTTATGAAGCAAGCCGATTACTTTTGATCGCATTGCCTGAACAAGTGGATCTTTCCAAATTACATGTTCGGAATGATAATAAAATCCTTCCTTTTCAAACGCCTGAATAATCTCACCACGGAAGTCCCTGATTCCGATATGACCGTGAGTTGTTTTTGTCGAAGACAAATTCATGCAATGAATCGAAACACATCGACCTGGCATCGTGGTTCTGTAAATCTCAGGAATCAGATACGCGAAGTGCTTGAAAAACTCTTCATCGTTTTTGCAGTTTCCCATGTCACGCTCCAGGTCAGAATAAACGTACAACGACACGAACGGCGGAGAGAATATTGTAAATCCAACCGAATCCGATTCAATCTCCCGATAGACATCCACGCAATCTCCCAGGTGTAATTTCCAATCCGTCCCGGTCGCAATATCAGTTTTATGGTCCTTTGCTTCTCGCTTCATTTCCCCGATCTCCTTTATGGTGTATTCGCTTATATTTCGAGCGATACTTGTGGCCATCTTTTCAACCTGCTTGTGTTTCCTGTCAATATTGTCCATCACCGCAACTTCTGCTTCTGAGATTACGATATGAACATCCACCTTGTTCTTTTGCCCAAATCGCCAACTTCGACGAATTGCCTGGTAAAATTGCTCATACGAATCCGATTAGTGCCGACTCCTTATGCTCCGCCGTGTCTGATCCTTTAATCTCAACAGCGCCGCTAATAGCTTTGGAGAGTGCTGCGCTTTCGTCGTTTAGGTTGCACCATACCAAACATTGCCCATCGGCTCCACTGAGTATTTCAACGGTCTTTTGTGTCCGTTCCGAGATAGACTCGCGCCTTGCCTGTCTGCGCTCTGATAATGTTCTGGCTGGCTCAACAAACAGCTTCCCGTCCAGAGGTTTATCCATCGCCAAGATGTGATGGTGAATTTTGAGTTCTGGCAGATCAAACCCATTATTATCAAATCCAATATCGCTAGGCTTCCGAATGAACACAGCCCATGAAGACACCCACCGCCAGAATTCTACCTCCGCGTGTTTTTTCAATCGTTTGCCATGCTCCAGGCCATTCTTTGCGATAAAAAACATTCCGAGCATTTCCACGCGGGTCATTATTCCAAGAAACTCAACATGATTTCCAAGTTCTTCATAATCATTTGGGGCTGGTGTGGCAGTACACGCCAGCCTATAATCAGTATCACTAAACATGTCGATGATTTGATTTCGGATCTTGCCAGAGTATGATTTCAAAATGCTGGATTCGTTCAACACGACGCCTTCGAACTTAGTTTGGTCAAAATGTGCCAGCATCTCATAATTCGTAATGTTTATTCCGGCGCGAGCATCATCTTGAGTGCGGCATTTTGTGACGTGATACCCAAATCGTTTACCTTCACCAACTGTCTGTGTCGCCACCGCAAGCGGAGCCACAATCAAGACGTTGCCGCCGGTTTTCAGGATCACCTGATGCGCCCATTCGAGAGACTGGATTGTTTTCCCAAGCCCGCAATCCTCGAACAAACACGCTCTGCCCTTCCGAATCGCCCATTGAACGATTGGTTTTTGAAACGGAAACAAGTTTTGATTCAAGTCTTCTTTGTCAACCGAAAACCCCGTGGCTTCCATCTGCATAACACGTGAGCGAATAAAATCTCCGTACTCCATAACCCCTCCCCTTTTTCCCTTGGATCAAATATTAAGCCTTTCTCTGGGATTTCAAGTCTTGGTGTCCATGTCGATTCTTTGCCGTTCCGCAATGACCCGCATGGCTTCGGCCATGAGTCGATCCGTTTCATCGTTTTTTGCAGCCTGAGCTACGATAATTCGGTCAAACAGCTTACTCAACTGCCAACACGCCGCCAAAAAGGCAAACGCCCCACACAGAGCGATTACTGGCGAAAAATGATCCTTTGTGCCGAAGACCGCATCAGAGAGCATCCCGGCAGCGAAGATCCCGCCAAGGATCATCAGGATTTCAGCAAGGATTACGATTCGGTCTTTCATATCAGCTCTTCCCCTTCCCATCTTTGCCAGCCGGTGTAATGTTCCCATTTTTCCTGGACCTGCGTAGCTTTCACGTGGCCAAGAAATCTCACCTGAATGTCAAATCCAAGCCACGTTCTTGGGCGCGCCGATTTCATCAGGGGGGTGATTCCGTGCCGCTGAAACATCCTCCGCACTGCCTGGGGCTTTACCCCGGACCATTCCGCGATATCGTTCGCGGTAAGAAACAAACATGACCTCAGCTCCCCCACACGATCTGTCCAGTTTCCTTTCGCTTTTCTTCCCATGTCATCCCCCTTTAGGTTGGCCCCCGTAGGGGCCGGTGTTGGTTATCAATTGCTTTTTACGTGCGCCCATTGGTACATTCCGTCATCAAGTCGGAAATACCAAAACACGCTGCCATCGCTCGCAGTCTCGCTCACGGGACAGTCCCATGGGTCTAGCTCGCGATCTACGAGCCTGTCCCATGGAGTCGTAAGTCCAAGATGGGATCGCTTAACGCTAATCCCGCGTCGCGTGGTCTGACGGACGGGTGTTCTGTTCGGTACCCATCCAAAAAGCATTGTATCTTTCGCCTGTCGTTCCTTTTTCATCTCGTCCTCCATTACTCAATTGGCCATGCCAGCTACTAATGTTTTCAATTCTGCGTCTCTCTCAATGTCCATAATTGATTGATGGGCAGTAACCAAATGTGCGGGAATGTGTTTCCCTTCCCCGATTTTCCGTGTTGCTACTACTGTGTGGCAGTATTCCAATACCCCCGACATTTCGGCATCGTGCTGGGCTTCATTAAGCATTCTCGCGAGTTTTTCTCTATGTTCGTCTATTGAGCCTGAATACCGCTCAACATGCCAGGGATAACCCCTTAGTCCGCTTTTTTGTGCCAGGTAATAATGTTTCATTGGGTCTCTCCCTTGTTGGTATACCTATAATATAGCCCCTTGGGGTTCCAAATGCAAGGATTCGCAGAGGTTTTTACATAACCTTTACATTAGGTTTACATTGGGGAAACGGCGAAGTTTTAGCAGATTTTTTCGACGACTGACGAAAAGTCCCTCTCCCGAAACATCATCATATCGTCAACGGCTTTTTTAATTTCCCGCTGTGCTGCATGGCCGGCATCGTCCATGGCCACGCCAACAAGCGGAGGATCGAACCTGTAATAATTTTTGCCCAATAGCCACCCTGATTTGATGTGGGAAATATCAGACTGGCCATCAAAAACAATAGGGAAAAGCCGTTTCGACCACCCGTAAAAGCCCCACTTTTTCGCCTTGTTTTTATCAATCGCCTTGAGATAGTGGCCCGTTCCCAGGGAAACCAAAACAATCTCCTTCGCGTTCACTTTGAATTTTTCCATGGCGTAGGAAATCGCCAAATCAGACGGGTTATTTGAATGCATTCCACCGTCAATCCCTGAGTCAGCCGGTGGGAAATAAGTAGGAGCCGCTGAAGTAACCAATCCAGCGTCAACAAAACTCCCTTGGTTTGTCGTGTCGATCAAAATAGGCCGCATGGTTGCCAAATCGTACCCAGTCACCAAGACAGGGGCAGTTGCCTGAGTCAGCACGGCATCTCCAAAAAAGTCACTGAGCACATTCTTGAGCGCCTTGCCATCATATCGTGGCCCGCTGAACCCAAACCGCCGCCGCCTGAATGCCGCGCCCATTTTGGTCTTCCAAAATTCCACCATGTCGCACGCCTTGGGCTGTGACGGGTGGGCAAATGCCAGCCCGTTGAGTCCTCCGCCCGAGGTGCCCACAATCAAATCAAAAAGGCTCCTGACTGGCTTCCCGGTTTTGATTTCCAGTTGCTCCAAAAATAGCGCCTGAGCGTATGCCTTCGCACCGCCCCCGTCAAGTGACAAAATCTTCAACACAATGCCCCCTTTATCAGTTCCATCCATGGACCCAGCGCCGCCTGGTATGAGACGTATTCTCCGTTCACTCGCCCCCACCTCGCCTTTGTTCCCCTGGTGTCAACGTGGATAAAATTGGCATCGGGATAGATCCCAATCCCGCCATTGATAAATTCGACCTTTGCCGCCAGAAATAGGCCGTCCATGTCGGCGGCCCAAATATCAGCCGCCTTCCCAGACACATGCTGACTTCGTTTGACACCACCACAAAGCCGATTATAGACGGAGCACCGGAAGCCGGATGTGATATAGATGGATTCCCCCATAAAATCGCGCATCCGTTGGAGGGATGCCACCAGCACCCCGTCTACCTTCACCCGCCCACAACATGGGCAGGCAAACTCTTTTGATCCAAAGTTGGTTGTCAAGTCCCCCATGGGCTCCGCCTAGACTGTAATCCCTGTCCCGCTATTTCCCAGACGTGGGCCACCTCCAATCTGCGGGCGTTTGGATTTGCGTTTTGCAATTTGATATTCGCTTTTGGGGATTGCATCACGAACCGCCGCCTTTTCGCTTTCGGGGTAATGGTCCACGACTTGGTTTGTCCACTCATTGAGGATGTTTGAAAAATACGCCTTGAGGCGTTTCCGCAGGATCACGGTTATCGCGTCCAGGGTTCTGGCGTCTCGCTTGGCGTGTTCGGCCAAGCTGGTTGACATCTGCATAAAGACTTCCTCGAAAACCGAAGCCCTCGACCACCCGTCCACACTTTCTGCGCTGGTGTCTCTCCGCCTCCAGATGATCGCCCCAAACTCGCAATCAATTGGATGAAAGTGGGCCAACGCGAATAAGATCCCAAGCAGGTCTTGGCACTCGATGATTTCCTGGATCCCATTAGGCTCAACAATCGAAGGTGGCACCCGAAGGAACTCCACGTCTTGAATGGTCCTGATCCAGGGTTCTTCGACGAATGACAGGTCGGATAGTGCGGCATCCCGGAACATGTCCGGGAATGCTGCGTTGTAAGCCTCGTGCGCTTCGATGAGTTGTGATTTGGTCAGAATTTCCATTTTTGTTCCCTCCATCCGATTTAATTAGGCAGCATCGTCCAGACTGGTGAGGTCCATGTAGTAAACCTGAACCTCGATTACTCCGGCGGTGAAACTACCGCTTTGCGGTGTGAATGTGATTTCACACGCTCCAGTTGTCGTGATTTCCGGGACTATCAAGGTGTCCGTTTTTGAGTTTTTTGCCGCCGCACCAGCCGCTTCGATTGATGTGGTTGAACCCGTTGAAAATGCTGCGGTCCATGTATTATCCCCGTCATTCGTCACGGCTGTATCCACGTTCATCGAGCACCCCAGCAACATCGCGCCGACAGGAATTTGAAGTGTGGTCGTAACGGAAGTGGTTGAAAGTGTCAGCGTGTGGACTTCTCGGGCTATCTTGATGTCCAGCTTCCCGGTTGCATCGGTGCCCACAATTGCCGTGTTGCCGATGATGTTCCCGGTCAAATCGCCGGTCACGTCGCCTGTCAGGTTCCCGGTCACATTGCCCGTAATAGCTCCGGCTACTCCGCCCGTAGCTGTAATAGCGCCAGTCACCCCAAGGGTTCCGCCTATGGTGGTGTTTCCAACTACGTCCAATGTAGAGGCCATGTCGACCGCGCCAAGACATTCCACCGCGCCCACAAGGCTTTCAATGGTGGCGTCTTTCCCGGCTGTGGTAACCGTGATGGTTGCCCCATAATCCACATCCGCCGCGTCGGTGACATCGCCTTGAAATGTGCATGTAACGGTTGCCGTTGACACGGTGGCTGTGATTCCGTCCAAGGCATCCAACGCCACCTGGACGGCAGCGGCAATTGTATCAGCGGAATCATCCGTTGTAACCGCAATGGGCACCAGCGTGTCGGCCCCAGCTGTCGGGTTATTCCCCCCTCCGTCAACATTCATCCACACCTTGTAATTGGTGCTTCTTGAGCTAATTGTAAAATATGTTCCGTCTGAATCGTCGGAGTCGTCCGCGACACACAAGATCGTGGTCACTTCATCGGGGGCATTCAGGTCCCCGGTTACGTCACCCGTTACGTTACCCGTTACGTTACCCGTAATGTTTCCCGTGATTGCACCAGCAACGCCGCCCGTCGCAGTCAATACGCCGGTTACTGCCAGCGTGTCCGCCATGGTCACCGGCTTTTTGAAAGCCGCCGTGTAGTTGATGTTGCGCGTTCCGGCATACGCCAAAAGCGAAACGATGAAGACCGGGATAATCCAGGCCAAATTTCGTGTGATCTTTTTCATGTCTTGGTTCTCCTTTGATCCGATTTATCTAACATTTTATCCATTTTTTCTTCGATTCTGTCGTGCCGGTCTCTGACCGTTTTTACGTGAGTATGGATGCAGGACACAAGCTCCGCCTGCTTCCGCGTAAGATCTTCCAAAGCTGCCTTGATTTCAGGCCCAAGTTTCCATGTCTGGACGCCCGCCTGGTTGGGACCATGCCAGCCAAGGCAAACAGCTTGCTGTTTCGACACTTCCTTAAGTTCCGCCACAATTGCGGCCATAGCGTTGCGACATTCTTCTGGTGCCTTGCTGTTTGTTGTTTTTTTTCGTTCAGTCATCCACATTCTGACGATCATCACTACAAGGGCACCGAAAATACCCGTCTGTGAAATCGCGTCAATGTTTGCCGGATTCGTTGCCGCTTGCAGTAGCATCAATGCCCCCTATGTTTCAAAACACCCAATACGTAAGACCAAGAAACACGCCTGAAATTTTGCCTTCGTCCGTCTGTGCCTGCTTGACTTTGAGCACGGCGCGGCATTTCTCAAAATCCTTTTGGAGCGACACACCCCACGTTTGATAGGCCGAATCGTCGCGGAAATGCGCCAAAACTGTCAGGTCATCAAACACAGCCCCAAAGAGCCCTGAGTAAACCCGTCGACGGTGGCCAATGTTGCGAAACTCAACCCGATCCCACGTGCCACCCGCTACGTATCGCTGCCCGAAAAACACGCGAAACTCTGTCGTGTAGTCCGTCTGTGGACCATAGGCAACTTTATCAAGCATCGTGATTCCGGATGTGAATTCGAACCGGTCTTTATAGTCGAGCTGAACCCGCGCACCGTAGGCCCAAGGCTCGTACCCGAAACCGTCGATAGCCTCAAGAAATGGCCCGCCTTTCCAGGCCAAATCTCCGCAAAATAGCAGGCAGATTAAAAGCATGAATCACCTCAATGTTTCGCCACGAATTTCCAAAGCAAGCCCCAAAGTGTTTCCGCGTTCGCCATGGAAATTTCATTTCCATTCCACTCGATTTGATAACGTGGATTTGGGTTTTCGCTCGATTCGTCTGGATCCCAAACAAACTCCACCGATGGATGCACGTCCATCACATCCACAAACTCTTTGACGTACTTTTGTGCGTTGCTCATCACCGCATGGCACGCCGCCTTATCGGCTGAGTAGGTCTCGGATTCCGGGTCAAGTGTCGGATAAAGATCGTAGGCATATGAGATCAACCCGGTTTTGAGCGTGTTGAGGTCGGCAAGGTCCGTCTGTGGCCACATTCGCCCGAACTCTTGCGCCATGACAGGCATTGCCAAAAGTGCCAAAATCATCAATAGTTTTTTCATTTTCGAATCTCCTGTGTCAAGTTTATGGCGTGAATAAACGCACCTCGTATGCGACTTTTAATGATCCGCCAGTTCGGTTTTTCAAAACAATCCCGCTTCCGTTATCGAAGACGCACGCCTTGGTATCCGTGTCCGCGTCGTCTCCGTTTCCCTCGTTCGACCCAAATGCCGTAATGGTTCCATCCGCCGAAAAACTGAAAATCAATTTGTCCCACGCATCTCCGAACATCGCCTCTCCCCATCCAGCTAGGCCAGTCGGGAAAACGATTGTCCCGTCATCCGCTACGGTTTCCACGCCACGATAGATATCTAGTCCGTTATGGTCTAGGTTTTGTTGGGTGATGGTGATGACTTCGCTTCCGCTCGTTCCGTCAATGGTCATCATTTTGGTTCCGCCCGAATAAATGTCTAACACATCATCGGCTGATTCGTCGATATAGGTGTCGGTGTCGGTTGCGTCAAAGTAGAGGTTTCCGCCTACGGAAAGATTTCCAGAGACATCGCCCGTCCCCGTTACCGCCAATGCCGAACCATCAAAGGTCAAGTTTCCGCTATGGAGCAAGGCGTCCGGTGTTGCGTTAGTGTAGGGTATCGCCCCAGCCGTGAATGTGCCTGGAGTATCCGAAAGTGCAAGATAGTTCGTGGCCGAAGACTCTAGGTCAACACCGTCGAAATACAGCACGCCGCCGGTTTGGTAGAGTTTGCTAGTCGTCGTTCCAGGTGCTCCGGCCAAGTTCGGCACCACCATCACCGAATCCGCAGCGGATAATGTGATATCGCCATCAACGGTTAGGTCTCCGGTGACGGACACCGCGCCGGAAAAGGTGGATGTTCCGGAATCCAAAACAAGCGTTTCGCTCAAAGTTTGTGGCGTGGTTCCGCTTGCCCCTGCCACCGTAGTCCGGAAGATCAGCTCTGCCGGGTCTTCGTTCCCCGTGGACAATGGAGCGTCGAAATAGATGTCTCCCGCCGCGATGTTCGATGAGCTAGCATCCCCGCCTGTTGACGTAAGGTGGAAATCCTGCGGCGTTGGGCTTGTGACTCCCTCGCCTATGTAGGCGGCGGTGATGGGTGCTGTGTTTGACCCAACGACGAATTG
>Ga0180432_10004405_pt1 | contig 19374 bp, 15 predicted proteins | sample SS_ome_10_FD_132414 | JGI IMG/M metagenome (GOLD analysis project Ga0180432, IMG submission 132414) | Hypersaline lake sediment archaeal communities from the Salton Sea, California, USA - SS_1_MS_2 metaG | ecosystem: Environmental > Aquatic > Non-marine Saline and Alkaline > Hypersaline >...
GGTCGATGGATAGAAGTCCCCATCCCTGATCAGCTCGAGTCCCAAGCTGGGCAGGATCTGGGCAACATCATCACGCTGAGCAAGCTGAAGCACATAAGCCTTGGTCGCTCGCGCGACCACGACATTGGCAATCCAGAAGCTCCGGTAGTGATGAACCGCGCCGGCGGACGACGCTTGGTCCAGGGCTGCCAGTAGGTCTCCTTGGCTGCGTTGGGCATCTTGGAGAGCGACAATGGTCCGTTCATGGCGCTCGCGCCGTGTCGCTCGCTCGCTCTTGAGGGTTTCGTTGAGATCGGCCAGGGATGCTTGCTCGCGCATCACCAGGATGACGGAGACCGGATCGGGGCCGGTGAGAGTTTGGAGTTGAGCGCGCAGGCTCTCGGCAATCTCGGCACCTTGGGCAACGGTGCCCAGAAGGAGCGTCGCCAGCGCGAGCCCTGCGACGCACGCAGCCCTCTGGCCTTGGGTTCTTCGATTTGCAAACATGGATCTTCCTCCTCGGCAACGGCGGATGTTCGCCCGTCGGCCCGGAATCGGGGCAGGCCTCATTGAACACCGCCGGGGTCATTCCAACTGAGATTCCAGAGTTCGATGACGTCCGTGGCGGGGTAGCAGGGCGTACCGCCCGGAGTGCCGGTGTAGTTGTTGCACAACAGCGTCAGCCGGTAGTCATAGTCGTAGTGGAAGAAGTCGGGTGGCGTATCCTCAAAGGGTGGCTCGGCATCGTCGTCGAGGATTTCCCACTCGCCTTGATCCGACCGCTTACGCTCGATGACCACCCTTGACGGCTGACAGTTTTGAGAGACCGAGGTCGTCCAGCTGACCGTGATCCAGCAGAAGTTGATATGCAGGTTGTAGTTGCGGAATTGGCACGCTGCCTGGGGCGCTTCCCCGAAGCTGGATCCCAGGAGCAATAAGACAATGATCCCCAAGAAGAGGGGCACGTGGAGTTTCATCATTCACCTCCGTTGGCGTTCGGTTCGGTGTTCGGGGCCGGCCGGAAGAGGCCCGGCCGGCCCCCATCGTCTAGTCAGCGTCCCAGGTGATTCCCCAGAAGCACTCGACATCCTGACAAGGCACGCAGGGAGGCTCCGTGGGGCTCCCCGACGTGTTGTCGCAATCCAGCGTGAAGCGGTAGTCATACATCGTGTTGGGGAGATTCGGCGGCTTGTCGGTATAGGGGGAGTGCGCGTCTTCCTCGATGATCTCCCAGGCGAGCTCGTCGCTGCGCTTGCGCTCGATCGTGACCGTGCTCGGCTGACAGTTGGGAGAGACGCCCATCGTCCATTGGAATTGCACCTCATCCCACGAGACACCGTAGGCGAAGTTGCGGAATGCGCAGGTCGCCGATGCCGGCTCGGCGACGACGCCGAGGACCAGCAGCAGGGCGATGCCAAGGAACAGGCTTGATCTCAACATGGGGTTTCCTCCTTACTTCCTGTTTTCGCGATTCAACGAAGGACCAGGATCCGGTTCCGGAGCTGCTGATCACCCACCGTGAGGCGGGCGCAGTAGACACCGGCCGGAACCGGGTCGGCATTCCTATGGGAACCGTTCCAGACAACGCGGTAGCTGCCCGGGGCCTGGGGCGCATCGATCAGTGTCTGCACCAACCGGCCGTCGGTGGCGTAGATGCTCAACCGGACCCGGGTCGTCCGCGCCGTTGAGGGAACGGCGTAGTTCATGGCGGCGCTTCCGTCGGCGCCGGAGAGGATGGTCGGTTCGGCACGGAAGGAGAGGGTCGGAACCGGCGCGTCGGAGGCCGTCGGCTTGTCCTCGGCGAGGCCGCGGGCACCACCTCCGCAGGCAACCGGCCAAGCCCCCACCCAACCACACTCCGGGTTCACGCCCGGCGCGCAGGGCGAGAGGGCGTGGATGCCCGGATCCTGGCCGGGCATCCCGGCCGGGCAGTACATCGGGTCGGCGGAAAAGTTGCCGTCCTGGCCCAATTGAGAAGCGATGCAACCGACCCAGTCACCACCGTCGTTGCCATAGATGTCGCAGCAACCCAGGACCGGATCATCACCGCCCAGCCCCTCGCGGTAGTAGGCCTCGCCGTCGGTTCCGAAGGCGACGACGGTGTAGACGATGGTGGCGATCGAGTTGAGGGCCGAGATACCCCCACCGTATCCGGCCGCGCCATTCGCATTCAGGGTGCTTTGGGCAAGGTCGAGAGCTGACGCGTCGAGATAGAGCGCACCGCCGTTGGACGCGGCGCTGTTCGACGCAAGCGTGCAGCGCTCGAACTGCGCATACGAATCGTCGAGATAAATGCCCCCACCGTGCTGTCCAGCGGAGTTGTTGTTGATCGTGCAATCCGTGAACATCGCGAGGTAGCTTTCACGGAAATAGAACCCGCCGCCGTGATTGCCTTGGGCCGTGTTCACGGAGATCATGCAGTCCGTGAACTCGAGCGGCGTTTCGGCATAGGTACAGTAGACGGCGCCCCCGGAATACGAGGCGGCATTGCTGTAGATCACGCAGTCCGAGAACGACCCGGATCCCTGCGAACAGCCGATGGCCGCCCCGCGCAGGGCCTGGTTACCCTGGAAGGTGCAACCGTCGATCTGGGGAGCGGAGGATTCGTGCTCGATATGAAGCGCGCCGCCCGTGGGCGCGTCATTGTCAGTAAGGGTGCAGTTGCGGATCACGCCATCGTAGTTGTGCAGAAACATGCCTCCCCCATAGGAGTCCGCTTCGCACCCGGTGATGACGCAACCCTCGATCGTCGGAGACGCTCCGCCACGGCAGTGGACCCCACCGCCATCGCAGAAGGGTCACGTGTCGAGAGCGCGGCCATTGGCGATCGTGACGTTTTGGAGGATCGCTCCGGGACCTTCGAACGAGTCGAAGATGAACCCGATGCGATGGTAGTCCCCGTGAGGCGGACTCACGGGGGCGCAGTCGATGATGCAGTTGGCGGCGTTGCCGCTCTGCGAGCGAACGGTGATCTGCTTGCCTTGATACTCGATGTTGTAGTTCCCCGGTCCGCGGAACACCCCGTCCGCCAGCTCGATCACATCCCCATGGGTGGCCGCGTCGATGGCGGCCTGGATGGTGACGACGCTGTTGGGGTAGACCAGGTACGTTTCCGCTCCCGCGCCAGCGCCAATCAGGAGCACCGCGGCGGCGAGCCATCCGAACCTTCTCATTCTCCACCTCCTGTTGATGGTCCTTCGCGCGATCCCGGCGTGGGGCCCCACGGCTGAGTCGCAGGAATGAATATATAACAAAATGACACGCCCTGAAAAGATAGAAATGTGTGTTTTTGATACATTTTGATTTATCTGGTCAGGAGTGGGCGTTAGGCGGGCCGAGGAAAACTGACAGGGAACAAGAGAATATTCTTGTAATTACATGAAAATAGGATAATTACAGAATTGATGTGTCTGTGGGCGAAGCGCGGTGGCTATTGCCCCACAATGTCCATGTACAAAAATGGTGTAATTGGAATTTGAATACGATGTCCCTTTATTGATCAGGTGGTGCTCCGAGGCGCCCCTACTCCACGGTCACGCTCTTTGCCAGATTCTTCGGTTGATCGATCGGACAACCCCGCAGCACGGCAAACTCGTAGGCGAAAAGCTGCACCGCCACGATCGTCAAGAACGGCGTGAGGATCTCGTCCGTGGGGGGCAGCACGATCACCTGATCCGAGAGGGCATCGACCGCGTCGGGCTTCTCGGTCGTGATCGTCAGCACCGGGCCCTTCCGCGCCCGCACTTCCTGCAGGTTGGTGAGCGTGCGGGTGAAGACCGAATCGCGCGGCATGACGAAGATCGAGGCGAACTGCTCATCGATGAGCGCGATCGGTCCATGCTTCATCTCCGCGGCCGAATAACCCTCGGCGTGGACGTAGGCGATCTCCTTGAGCTTGAGCGCGCCTTCCATGGCGACCGGAAAGGAGTAGCCGCGTCCCATGTAGTAGAAGTTCTCCGAGGCGGCGAAACGATGGGCGGCTTCCTGGAATTCGGAACGAATCTTCAGGATCTGATCGATCTTCTCCGGCAGTGATTCGACCTCGTAGATCAGTTGCCGTCCGCGGGCGATGGAGAGGTCGCGCATCCGGCCCACCAGCAGACCGAAGAGGAAGAGCGCCATGGTCGTATTGAGCATGGTCTTGGTCGATGCCACGGCGTACTCGAAGCCGGCGTGGATATAGATACCGGAGCCCGCTTCGCGCGCGATCGTGCTTGCCACCCGATTGACGATCCCCAGTACCTTCCCGCCCTTTCGTTGAACCTCGCGGGTCGCCATGATGGTGTCGAGGGTCTCGCCCGATTGCGAAAGGGCGAAGAAGATCATGTTCTTGCGAACGATGGGATTGCTGTAGCGATACTCCGGGGCATAGACGGCCGTGGTCTCGATCCGGGCCAGATCCTCGATGATTCGTGCGCCAATGCATCCGGAGATATATGACGTACCGCATCCCAGCAGGCGCACGCGCTCGATCTCGAGAAAATCGCGCGGCTCCATGTTCAGTCCACCCAGGTGCGCAGTTCCGAATTCCTTTTGAATGCGTCCGCGGAAGCAGTTCTCCAGCGCCTCGGGCTGCTCCATGATCTCCTTCAGCATGTAGTGCGGGTAGCCCCGCAGATCCGCCACGGTGGCGCACACATCTGGTGCGCTCCAGTTGTTCGTGGTGCTGGTGCCGCCGGTGAGCCGCTCGATGTGATGTTCCTTGCCCGTCAAGACCGCCACATCGCCGTCTTCCAGATAGACCACGCGGTCCGCCCGTCCCGCCATCGCCACGGTATCGGAGGATACAAAACACCCATCCTCCCCCAATCCCACGATCAGGGGAGATCCCTGCCGGGCGGCGACGATCTTGCCCGGGTCCCCGGCACTCATGACGGCGATGCCATAGGTCCCTTCCACCCGGCGCAGAGCGGCGCGAACGGCATCCTCTAGGGTGCCGTTCGCATGATCGGCGATCAGGTGGGCGATCACCTCGGTGTCGGTATCGGAGGTAAAGCGATGATCGCGTGCCTCCAGGTCGGCGCGGAGCTCGCGGTAGTTGTCGATCACACCGTTGTGAACCACCGCCACGGCGCCGGAGGGGTCGGTCTGCGGGTGGGCGTTGATGTCGCTCGGCGCCCCATGCGTCGCCCACCGGGTGTGCGCGATCCCGGCGCGGAATTCCAAGTCCTCGGGGAGCGTGTTCCACAGCTCGGACACTTTCCCCAGGCGTTTTCGGAGGCGGAGCTTCGATCTCAGCTGCCAAGCGACCCCCGCCGAGTCATAGCCTCGATACTCCAGCCGCTTGAGCCCTTCCATGAGGAGGCTGACCGGGATCTTCTTGGTGCCGGTGTACCCCACAATGCCGCACATGCCCTCTCCTTCCTCTCCGCTCAACCGTAGATCATTCGCCGGATTTGCCGTTCGCTCAGAGGTTCGGGGCGGATGAGCGTCCGCTCGGCCTCCTCTCGCAATCGGGGGTAGATGTCCCGATTGCGAAGCCCCTGTCGTTGAAGCTCCCGGTGTCGGTCCCGAATCCACGTGGGCAGGTCCTTGGCGTACCAGTGCTGGAACTCATCCAGCACTTTCTGCAAGACCGCCTCGGTGAGTCCGGTCGTCCGTTTCAGGTGTTGCAGAAGCTCCCTCTCGCGCTCCACGCCTCCCTCCCTCGGCAGGGCCATCGGCTCTTCTACAACCAAGATCGGCAGGAGATTCGCATGTCTATCTCGAATATTCAACCTGCGTGCCCGAATTCGGGCAAATTTGTGTGTTTGTGGAAGGCTAATCGGCGGAATAGGGGTCTCTACGGGTGAAGAGGAGAAAGACGACCCCTCCAAAAACCGTCGTCAGGATCTGGAGGGCCGGGGAGACGATGGTGGCAAACAGCTGCGCCCGGAAGAGGTCCGGGTTCTCGGAGGCAGGCTCAGGCAGGAGGGGGAACCAGTCGACCAGCGCGACGCCGGGCCCCAGGAGCCGGATCACGACCAGCGCCCCCAACAGCTCCAGCCAACAGACGAGAATGGTGATCCCGGCGGAGACCAGACCCCAGGTCATCACCTTGCGCAGGGAGGCGATCGGGGGCGTCTCGTCGCCCAGGCGATAGGCGACCAGCGCACCGATCAGGAAACCGAGCGCGACATTCAGAATCGGGATGCCGTGGAAGAAGAAGATGCCGGCGATGGTGGCGGCGATGTAAAGCAGCACCAGATAGAACAAAGCGCGCGACGCTCCCTCGTGGCGCCGGGCTCGCGGTGACTAGCCCACTTTGGAGACGCGATTCATGGCCCGGCGCACGCTTCGTTTGAGCGCGTAGTATCCGCCCAGCATTCGGCGGTACTTGTTCACCGTTCGGCGCTGGATCGCGAACCCGCGGCGTCGCATCATCTCCGCCAGCTCGTCATCGGTGAAGGCAGATCCGTTGCCCTCCGTGTCCATGAGTTCCCGCAAGACCTCCCGCGCCGCCGCCCCCGAGGCGTGTCCGACCGCCTGCGAGAAGAAGGCCGACAGCGGCAGGCAGCCCTGAGGCGTCTCCGCGAAGCGGCCATTGATGAGGCGCGAGATCGTGCTTTCGTCCCGACCGACCTCATCGGCGATCTCCCGCTGAGTGAGCGGGCGGAGGTAACGGCGGCCCTTGTCCAGAAATTCCCACTGGCGGTTGACGATGGCTTGTCCGGTCCGAAGCAGCAGACTGCGGCGATCGTCGACGATCTGCTTCAGCCACTTGGCCCTTTGGACCTTCTGCCTCAGGAACTGACGCTCGTCACGAGAGAGACTGCTGCGGCGGCGGGCCATCTCGATGATCTTGGGATTCAGGCTGAGATTGACAACCGCATTGCTGTTGTAGTGGACGCTGTACTTCTCGGGCCCCGGAAGATCAGGATCGTCGCGAATGATCAAGAGCTCGGGTCGGACGCTGTTGGAGTCGAAGGCTTCGTCGGCTGCCCCGAAGGTGGGGACGAAATGGAGCTTCTCGAGTTCGTCGAACACAAAGGAAGGCTCGACACCCTCCTTAGAACAAAGGCGAATCAGCTCGCGTTCTTTGCCCGCCGCCAGCAGCTGATAACCTTTGACAATCATATCCACCCATTTGGACTTGTGATTCCGCCGGAGCTGGATCGAGATCGACTCTTCTATGCTCGACGCCGCCAATCCCGGGGGGTCCAGCGTATCCCTGAGCGATTCGAGGACGGCGCTGACTTCCTTCTCGGTGACGGTTTCTCCGGCATAGGCGCTGATGTCGACCGCCAGGTCGGCGACCGATTGAGTCATGAACCCCCGGGAGTCGAGGTCTTGTACGAGGTACTCGCCGATCTTCTCTTCCTTGCCCGAGAAGCTCAGGCGAACCTGTTCCAGCAAATCCTCGGTGAGCGTTTTCGTCGGTGCCACGCGCAGGATCGGATCGGACCACTCCTCATCGCGGCTCGATCTGCCCCCGGCCCAGGAACCACTGCCGTCGGCCGGCTCTTCGCCTAGCTCGGCAATCCGCTGCAGGACCTTCTCGTCCCACTCATCGTTTTCCTGATCGGTCTTCTTTTCGGTTGCGATGTCGGTGGTGGTCGGTTCGCTGGGGGTCTGGACCTCGAGGACGGGGTTGTCATCGGCCAGGGTTTCGATCTCGGCGTTGAAGTCGAGCAGGGGCAGAACCAGAAGGTTCATTTGCATGACCATCTGAGGACTGAGATTGAGCCGCTGCTCAAGCCGCATCCCCTGGGTGAGCCCTACTGACTGCTTCATCCGATTCACCCCTTGCATCGCGGGCCACGCCGCCCCGCTGGTCCCCTGGCGCTAGATCCTCCCCAAGAATCGACCGTTTCCGATCCGGGCTTGACCCGCGTAGGGCGGCGCATGCTTCCAGCCACCCAGTGTAGCCTGTTCGGGGCGCGGTTGGAACCGGGTTCGTAGGGGGTGGCGGGAAGCGGCCTATCGGCGGAACGGGCGGGCCGAGTAGGAGATGACGGTTGTAACTTCGGAGAAGGGTCGAGCCCATACGGGTCACCGACGTCCCCGGGCGTCTACCCGGGGACCGTCCGGGGATCCACGGCTACCGAACCACGGTCACCCTGCAGCAGGCCGATTCGTTCCTCGCGGTATCGAGCCGGGCGAAGTAGATCCCCGGCCGCACGGGACGCCCCGCCGCGGTGCCGTCCCAGGTCACTTCCTGGTCGCCCCCGGCCAGTGTGGTGACCAATCGTCCGGTCACGTCGACGATCTCGAGCCGCACCGGACCCGAGACCGGCAGCGAGTAGCTGAAGGTCGCGCGGGCACCGAAAGGGTTCGGGCGGCAACGCACGAGGTGCAACGAAGGGGCCAATTCCCCGTCCGGTACGGCGGTGTTGGCGGGACACTGCAAAGGGGCGATCCCGAGACCAAAGCCGATGTCGCGGTCGGCGATGTAGAGGTGCTCATCGCTCACGCCGAGTCCGACCACGTTCGATCCGGAGAGGTAACCGATCGCGCGCGGATCCTCCGGGTTGGTGACATTGATGACGAATACGCCCTGGAAATCGTTCGCCAGATAGGCGTAGTCGCCCTCGACGAGGATGTCGTAGCCCGAAGACTGCAGCACGTTGAGGTACGCCACCCACTGCGGCGCGGTCGGGGTGCTGATGTCCGCGACATAGAACCGCCCGTTGTAGTCGGTCACGAAGGCGTGATCGCCGGAGACGGCGACGCAGGAGATCTCCTCGTCGATCGGGTCCGTGCTGCCCAGTTCCACCGGCGCCAGTGGATTGCTGATGTCGAAGATCCTGAGCCACGTCCAATCACCCGCACAGAGCCGGTCGCCGGAGACATCGAGGCCGTTGCAGGCGAGCAGCGGCTCGGTGTACGCAATGGCGGGGTTCTCGAGGTCATGGAAATCGATGATGTGGAGTCCCCCATTGCCGTCCGCCACGGCGGCATAGGGTCCCACGTGTGTACAGAGATCCACATGGGGTGACCAGCCGGGCGTATCGACGCCGCCGAGATACTCGGGGTCGGTCGGGTCTTCGAGACGCACGGTGTGGAAACCGCCGTTGGTCGTCGTGTAGAAGGCATAGTGACCGTCGGAGGCCATGTGCCAAGAGCTGCTGGTCGGCAGGGCCTCCGCGCCCATCAGCGTCGGTGCGGCCGGGTCGATGCAGTCGTAGATGAAGAGTGAATCGGTGTCATCGAGGACGGTCGCGTAACGCTGGTACACGGTGACGTCGGTCGGCTGCCGTTCGGTCAGGGTCGCCAGCGGTTCGGCCTCCGGTTGGTCCATTTGGGCGAAGACCTCTAGGCACCAGTTGCCGTCGCAGCAGGCGATCACGTGGTGATCGTTAGCGCAGATCCCCATCGGGTGGTAGACATCCGCCGTGTGGAGCAACTCGGGGAAGCGCGGATCGGGGACGTCGACAATCAGTAGGCCGTCGTAATCGCAGCTTACATAGGCGAGGTTCCCGCGGCCGTGGATGGCGGTGCACTCGGACGGGAGAGGCAACTCGGTCCCGACAGCCGGCGCGGTCGGATCACTGATGTCGAGAGCGATCAATACGTAGTCGTCCTCGCCGTAGCCACCGATGTAGGCCCGATCCTCGGAAGCGACGCAAACGAGATCAACGCTGGATCCGGTGTAGACGCTTGCCGCGAGCACGGGATGCCCGACATCGTCGCAGTCGACGACGAAGAGTGAGTCGTAGCCCGCGACGTAGGCGTAGCGCTCGTGGACGCCGGCGGCGACATCATAGGAGTACCCACAAGGAAGGTGCAGGTTCGAGATGAGCTCCAGGTTGTGCACGTTGCTGCAGTCGACGATGTAGAATTCTCCCCAGTTGTCTACCACGAAGACCGGATGGGTCGTCGCGGCCACGCTGGTCACGGAACTGCCCACGTCGAGGCTATCGAGTGCCACCATCTCGTCGGGATTGCGCATGTCGACCAGCAGCAGCCCTCCGCTCCCATTGGCGACGAAGGCAATCGTCTCGATGAGATCGAGATCTTCGATGTCATCTTCCAGTTCAAGCGTGTCGCGGAAGACCGGTGCGAAGGGATTGCTCACATCGCAGTATTGGAGGTCATCCCCCCGGGCGACGGCGGCGATGCCCTGGTCCATCGCAATGTGCTGGGCCCCCTCGGGAGCCACGGTCCCGCCCGCCCAGTGGAAGTAGTCTTTGTAGTAGAGGCAGTCCTCCTGGGCGTGGCACGGGGCCACCGGAGCAAGGAGGAGAGCGAGAAGCAGGATCCCGATGCCGAGTGATGCCAATCTCATGGTGCAGTTTCCTTTCGGTTGGGGTCCGGGTTCGAATTGCACCATTATCGCATATTCGTGGCCAAGATCGGAAACGTCGTGTGGCACCGGGGATGCCAACCCAAGGGGGTGGGGCGCTAATCTCTTTCAAAGAAAATAGTTAGCGGATTTCATACTGCTTCAGCTTCGCATACAGGGTCCGCAGGCCGATGCCGAGCCGCTCCGCGGCCCGGCGCCGGTTGCCCCCCACCTCCGTCAGCACGCGCTCGATCGTTGCCCTCTCCGCCTCGGCGAGCGATCCGACCGGACTCTCCGTCGGGAGGTCGATGTCCAGATCCTCCGCGCGGATCGTATCTCCATCGACGAGGATCGCGGCGCGCTCGAGCGTGTTCGCCAGCTCCCGGACATTGCCGGGCCAAGGCGCGCCCTGGATCGCCCGGCGCGCGGCATCATCGAGCCGGAGCGGAGGTCGCGCGAGCTCGCGGCTGATGCGCTCAAGCAGTGTGTCGGCCAGCGGGGCGATGTCGGCGCGACGTTCGCGCAGGGGTGGGAGACGGATGGGGAAGACGGCCAGGCGATGGTAGAGATCCTCGCGGAACTTGCCGGTTCGGACCATCGTTTCGATGTCGCGGTTGGTGGCGGCGATCCATCGCACATCGGCCTGGATCGTGCGCGAGCCTCCCACCCGCTCGAAGCGGCCATCCTGGAGCACGCGCAGCAGCTTGCCCTGGAGCGGCATCTTCAGCTCCGCGATCTCATCCAAGAAGAGCGTGCCCCCCTCGGCGAGCTCCAAGCGTCCCCGGCGGGCACCGGTGGCGCCGGTAAAGGCGCCCCGCTCGTGACCGAAGACCTCGCTTTCCATCAAGTGCTCGGAGATCGCGGCGCAGTTGACCGGAACGAAGGGTCCGCCGGCGCGCGGGCTCTCCTGGTGGACGATGCGCGCGGCGAGCTCCTTGCCGGTACCACTCTCCCCCAGGAGCAGCACGGTTGCCTGGGTGGGGGAGACCTTCGTGAGCGCCTTGATGACCGGATCCATCGCCGGATCGCCGTAACCCAGACGGGGCATCGACTCCGCCTCGCGCAGCGAACGATCCCTCAGCGCCAACAGGCTGCGATGCTCGACGGCCCGCGACACCAGTAGCCGCAGTTCGCCGGGGCTGGAAACGGGCTTCTGCAGGTAGTCGAAGGCGCCCAGCTTCATCGCTTCCACCGCCGTATCGACGGTTCCGTAGGCGGTCAGGAGGATCACTTCCATGTCGGGCGCATCCGCCCGCGCCTTGCGGAGGAGATCCATGCCGTCGGCGGGTCCGGGTAACCGAAGGTCGGTGACCATGACGTCGAAGGCGCGCTCATCGAGCAATCGAAGTGCGGCCTCTCCATCGGCGGCGTCATGGGTCTGGTGGCCGTCGTCGCGCAGCGCTTCGACGAGGAACTCGCGGATCCCTTTTTCATCATCCACGATGAGGATGCTTGCCATGCGGCTCGTCCTTGTCACCCGGGAACACGAGGCGGAACACCGCGCCCCCCTCCGGGTGATTGTGGGCCGTCAGCTCACCCCCGTGCAGCTCCACGATGCGGCGGGCGACGGCCAGCCCCAAGCCGGTACCGCTCACGCGGGTAGTGAAGAACGGATCGAAGATACGATCCTCTTGACCCTCGGGCAACCCGTCACCGTGGTCGCGGATGGTCATGACGAGTTCGCCGTGTTCGGTGGTGACGCGCGCCGAGGGGGGCGCGTCTCCCTCGCCGGAGGCTTGCCGCGCATTGCGGAGAAGATTGGTGAGCGCTTGATGCAATCGCGGCCCATCGAGCAACCACTGCTCGGGCGCTTGCCGCACGTCGAGCGCAAAGCCTCCCCCGTCCACTTCTTCGGCGGCGGCCCGGAGAACGTCTGCCGGGGCGGTCGGACGCCGATCCGCCGGCCCCGTGCGCACGAAATCGAGCAGATCGGTTGTCAGCGCCTCGATCCGCGAGGCCTCGAGCACGACCCGATCCGCCCGCCGGCGGTCGGGGGATTCGCCCGGCAGCCGTTCTGCCAGCAGCTGGGAGTGACCCTTGAGGGAGGCCAAAGGATTCCGAATCTCGTGCGCCAGCACCGCCGACATCTCCCCCAACAACGCCAGCCGCCGCTCGTGTTCCAACCGGCGCTTGGCCCGTTCGTAGCGGCGGGAGATGCCGTAGGAGACGGCGGCGACCAGCATCATCACCGCCGCTGCGGCCAGCCCGAAGATCAACAGTCGCCCGGCCTGATCGGTGACGTCGCTCGCGATCACCGGATCGAACTCGATGATCATGCCGGCGGGCCGCGCCTCGCGCGGGCTCACGCTCTCCGGCGCCGGGACGATCGGGCCCGGATTCGGCCGGGAGAGGAACATGCGCACACGCGATCCGGCACGCACCAAACCCAGCCGATCCTCTCCACCCGGCTCGCGGGGATCGACGAGCGGCAGGCTCGCCGATTCACCCGTGGCGGCGAGGATCCGTCCCTTCCGGTCGAGGACCGCCACGTATCGGAGTCCGTTGCTCTCTTGGGTGGAAACTGCATCGTCCAGCATGGCACCGAGCGCTTCCGCATCGGTCGACTCGTGCCGGGGATGGACCGCGTCCCGCAGCGAGGCCTCGAGCAGCCGTCCCTGTCCGAGATGGAGCGCGGTCGTTGCGCGATGCGCGCCGCGGTAGTTGGCCCAGGATGCCACGATCAACGCGCCGCCCAGGGCGAAGGCACTCGCGAGAAGTCCCCAGCGGGACCATCTGCCTTCATCGACGCGGCTCACGAGAGAAGCCCTCCGGTGACATCGAGGTCGCCGACATAGTAACTGAGAAGCCGCCTTTGCCACAGGAGGTTGTAGCCCGCGCTCAAGCGGGCGCTGGTGGCGCTGACGAAGTCCGCCTGGGCCAACGTGACCTCCAGCAGCGTCGCGACCCCGGCGTCGTAGCGTTCACGGGTCGCATCGAGGGCCTGTTCCGAGGCGCGCACGCGCGCATCGGCGGCCTCCAGCTGCTCCCGGGCGGCCCACCAATCGAGGACCGCGCGGCGGACCTGCAGCGCGACCTCCTGGCGCTGATCCGAGACGGACAGGCGGGCGTTCTCGACCGAGATGCGCGCCCGTTCGATGGCGCGCGAGGTCTCTCCGCGATCGAAGAGGGGCAGAGACATCGACAAACTGACACTTCCCGATTGATTCTCATCGAACTGGTCGAAGAGCCTCGAGTCATCGCCGTCGGAATAGCGCGTACTGTAGCCGGCCGACAGGCTCACGCCGGGCCAACGGCCGGCCGCGGCGGCGCGCTCACCCTGAGCCGCCGCCTCCAACCGCGTCTCCAGGGCTTGGAGATCGACCCGCTGTTCGAAGGCGCGCTGGAGCAGCTCATCGAATTCCTGATCGTCCTCGGCGTCGAAGACCTCGGGCAGCGGCGGGATTTCGAATGCGTGATCGACCGCCGGGTCGAGTTGCAACGCCTGGACCAGGTCGACCTGGCTGAGCTCGTAGGCCCGGCGCGCCTCGACCAGAGATGCCCGAGCCGATGCGACATTCGCCTGCTGCTGGTAGAGGTCCGCGATGGCGCGATTCCCGCCCTCGACGAGCGCGGTCACCTGCTCCTCCTGCTCCAGCTGTGCCGCCAGATTCTCCTCCCGGACGCGCAGCTGTTCGCGAGCCTCGATCATCGACAGGTACCCGGAGATGACATAGAAGACGACCGTCTGGCGGGTGCGCTCCATGTCGAGATGCCCGGCACTCTCTTCGAGGCGCGCTTCACGCAGGTTGGCAACGTTGGCCCACCCATCGAAGAGGGTGACGCTGGATGAGAGTCCGGTGCTGACCGATGTGTTGGTGTGATCTCCCGGCGCGAAGCTGGCCCCGGCGCCCGCGCTCATGCGCAGGTTGGGGAAGAAACGCATCACCGCATCCGACACCGACAGCCGATTGAGCTCGGCCTGATGGACGGCACGTTGCAGCGAGCTGTTCTGTTCGAGCGCGATCTCGACAGCCTGGTGGAACGTCACCGGCGGCGCGGCCAGCACGCAGGGCGCCAGCGCTCCCAGTAGCCCGGCCAGCAGACCTGCAGTTCGTTGGACAGACATGGTACGCACCTTTCCTCCGGGACCTATTCGTAACGGAGCGCTTCGATCGGATCGAGCGATGCCGCCCGCCGGGCCGGGTAGTACCCGAAGAAGACGCCGACGGCGGCGGCGAAGGCGAGCGCGATCAACACCGTCAGCGGCGAGATGGCCGTTCGCCAGCCGGTGATCGATCCCAACAGCGTGCTCCCGCCGAAGCCGACGGCCAATCCGATCAGGCCGCCGGCGAGGCTGATGACGACGCTTTCGACCAAGAATTGGCGCAAGACATCCTTGCCGCGAGCGCCGAGGGCGAGGCGGAGTCCGATCTCTCTCGTGCGCTCGGTGACCGAGACGAGCATGATGTTCATGATCCCGATCCCCCCGACCAGGAGCGAAATGCTGGCGATAGCGGAGAGGAGCAGCGTCATGACGTCGGTCGTCTCCTGCGCCGTCTCGGCCAGGTCGGTTTGGTTGCGCACTGTGAAATCATCGGGCTCGTTCGACCCCAGACGGTGCGAATCGCGCAGGATGGCGCGGATCTCCTCCTGGGCGGCGGAGATGTCGTCGGGGGAGTATGCGCTGGCCAGGATCTGTCCGAGAAACTGGCGACCCGATAGCCGATTGCGGACCGTGGTGCTGGGCGCCAGGACGATGTCGTCCTGATCCCCTCCGTCGGCCGTCTGCCCCTTGCTTTCCAGAACGCCGATGATCTTGAAGGGGACATGTCGCAGCTGGATCTGCTGTCCGACCGCATCGCCTCCCGGGAAGAGGTTGTCGGCGACGGTCTTTCCGACCACCGCCACCTTTCGCATCGCGCGCAGGTCGGCTTCGGTGAAGAACGATCCCGACTCCACCCACCAATCCCGGATCGTCTGGTAGTCGGTCGTGACCCCGAAGATCAAGGACCGCCAATTGCCCTCCCCGCCGATGATCTGTGAGTGGGTGATGACGACCGGAGAGACGCCCGACAGCAGGAAGCTCTGCTCGCGCAGCATGTCGGCGTCATCGAACGTCAGGCGGTTGAAACTCTGGGCGCCTTGGCTCACCCCGCCCTGCGAAGTCGATCCCGCGGTGATCACGAGCATGTTGGTGCCGAGGCTGTTGATCCGTTCCTCGATCTGCTTCTTGGCGCCGAACCCGATGGCAACCATCATGATCACGGCACCCACACCGATGATGATTCCCAGCATGGTCAGCAGGGTGCGCATCTTGTTCTTGAGGATGCTCTGGCCGGCCACTTTGATCAGGGTGGCGCTTCTCATTTCGCACCTCCCGGCCCCGTGCGCAGGAGATCATCCGCCACCCGGCGTCGTTTCTCGACCGGAACGTCCCGCACCACCCGACCATCGCGGAGCTCCACGATGCGCTCGGCACAGAGCGCGATGTCCGGCTCGTGGGTGACGACGAGGATAGTCACCCCTTCATCGTGCAGTTCCTGAAAGAGCGCCATCACCTCGAGTGAGGTGCGCGTATCGAGGTTGCCGGTCGGCTCGTCTGCCAGGACCAGCGCCGGGTGGGTCACGAGCGCGCGCGCGACCGCGACGCGCTGCTGCTGCCCGCCCGAGAGCTCTCCGGGTTCGTGATGCGCCCAGTCGGTCAAGCCGACGCGGTCGAGGGCCGCGGTGGCGAGTTTCCGGGGATCGAGACGGCGCCCGGTTCGATCGTAGAGGAGGGGCATCTCGACGTTTTCCAGCGCGCTGGTGCGCGCGAGCAGGTTGAAGGTCTGAAAGATGAACCCGATCTTCTGATTGCGGATGTCGGCCAGTCTGTTCTTGTCGAGCTCGTCGACCCGGATCCCGTCGAGCCGATAGGCGCCGGAGGTCGGCCGATCAAGGCATCCCAGAATGTTCATCAACGTCGACTTCCCCGAGCCCGAGGCGCCCATGATGGCGATCATCTCTCCGCTCGTCACATCGAGGGAGACACCCTGCAGCGCTCTTACCTCGGTCTTTCCCATTCGGTAGATTTTCGTAAGGTCCCGGGCTTCGATGACGTGGGGCGTGTTCATGTCTTCACCCCTACATTCTGGGTGGAGGCCCGCGCCGCCGTCCGCGCGGCGACTGTGACTGGAACGGGTTGACCGCGGTGCTGCTGGTGCTGCTCGTCACGGCCGCGATGACCTGCATCCCCTCCTGGACGTCGTCACCCGTGATCTCCGTGTACTGGTCGTCGCTGATTCCCTTGCGAACGGGGGCTACATGGACCTCATTGTTCTCGTCCACATACCAGAGCATCGCGCGTTCGGCAGGGGATGCGCTCATCTGCCGCCTCCCGCGCCGGGTGCTGTCACGCGGAGCCCCGCGGCGGTGCACCTGGGCCAGCAGCTCCTCGGTGGGACGGAATCGGAGCCCCGCGTTGGGAACACGGAGGACGTCCTCGGCGCGGGCCACGATGAACTCCGCGGTCGCCGTCATCCCGGGCAGAAGCCGGCCGTCAGGGTTCGGGACGGAGATGGCGACGGCGTAGTTGACCACGTTTTCTTGGGTTGTCGACTGCAGGCGCACTTGATCGACCGTGCCCGAGAACGCCTCGTCGGGATAGGCTTGCACGGTGAAGCGCACCTCCTGCCCTTCGTTGATCTGTCCGATGTCGCTCTCGTCGACGTAAGCTAGGATCTCCATGGCCGACAGGTCCTCGGCGATCAGGAAGAGCTGGGGAGCCGAGAAGCTGGCAGCGACTGTCTGCCCGGCATCGACCGCGCGCGTGAGGATCACACCATCGATGGGAGCACGGATTTCGCTATAGCCCAGATTCCGTTCCGCGCGCGCCAAGCTGATCTCCGACGATTTGTAGGAGGCTTGGGCAACCTGGTACTCGTACTGGGCGGAGTTGTATTCCTGTTCGGTCGTGACCTTGCGTTCATAGAGCTGCTCGATGCGCTTCCACTCCCGCTCGGCGTGAAGCAACTGGGCGCGGCTCCGTTCAAGGCTCGCTTCGGCGGCGCGCACTTCCTGCTCCAGGATGGTGGGATCGATCCGGGCGATGAGCTGGCCCTCGGTGACCGAATCGTTGTAGTCGACGTAGATCTCCGCGATCTGGCCCGAGACCTGGGTGCCCACCTCGACCGTCTTGATCGCCTGCAACGTGCCGGTACTGGAAACGACCGTCTCCACGTCGCCGCGATCGACCAGAACGAAGCGGAAGCCGGTGGTCGCCCCTCCGGTCCAGCGGGTGATGCCCCAGATGATGATGCCGGCAACGACGAGGATGCCGGGGATGATCACCTTTTTCATGGTTTTCCTCCAGGGTCCTGTGGTCCATGGAGGAGTAAGCAAGAGGGGTGCCATGATGGAAACGATCTTCTGTGAAGGGGTTGAGGGCTGAGGTGGGGGCGAAAAAGTGCGGGATCGGCAGTGGGCGTGCGGATCCTGCAGCCCCATGGCTATACTTGGGATGACGACAGAGAGAAGGGAGGGACGTATGCGTGCGTTCGCGTTGCCCCCAAGGTTCTCGAGACAGTTCCGGAAGCAAGTCGCGGAAATCGGGGGTCGAGATGCGAGAATCCTTGAAGGTCCGTTGCCCGGATATCTCTCGGCCGTTGCTCGGGCGCGAAGGCGGATCGGGCTCTCGGAGCGCAGGGTCCGGCAACCGCGAGCCGGCGTCTTTGGCAGTGTGCCCGCAACTGGGGAATCATGAGCTGACGGCAGGAAGAACAGGTCTCGTGCCGATCCTGCACCACGTCATCATGAGGAGTCAGGTCCGTGCGTCACAGATGTTGATCTGTTCTAGATCTTGGCTATGATTGTCCGAGATGAATAGAACACAAACCGGGAAGGAGGCCTCTGCGGGCAGCTCGAACCGACCCAAACCTCCGATCACGAACAGGGCGAAGGAGAGGTCCATCAAGGACAGGCCCAGGAAAGAAACAAGAATGAGCAACCATGCGGACAATGGCTCCCTCAGGGGTAAGACCATTCTGCTGGTCAATACCGGCTCAAGCTCCAGCACCGGTGACGACCACAAGAAGTTCATCTACAAGCGCATCGGGGAACTGGGGGTCGACATCGTCGCCCTCAACACGGAGAGCAACCCGCGGGCCAAATCCGTCAAGCACTGGATTATCGCCAACCTGGCGAACCATGACGCCGCCATCAGGGGCATCGAGGATTTCCTCGCCACCAACCCCGACGTTGGGATCGACGGGGTGATCACGTTCTATGAGGATTCGATCCTTCTTACCTCGAAGATCGCCGAGAGGCTCAAGAAGACGGGCATTCCCCACAAGGTCGCCGATCTCGTCCGCAACAAGTACAGGTTCCGCCGCTTCTGCGCCGAGCACGGTTTTCCCACCCCGAGATTTGTCCGGATAAGCAAGGCCTCCGACTTGGCCTCGGTCTCGCGAAGGCTCAGCTACCCCATTGTGTTGAAGCCGGTCTATGGAGCCTCGAGCGCGTTCGTCATCAAAGTGGAAGAAGAGGAATTCCTCCGGACGACCTACGACTACGTTCGGAGGAACATCTCAACCAAGACGGAAAGCGCCCTGGGGTCCATCACGACGCTGCTGGCCGAGGAGTACATTGAGGGAGACGAAGTAGACATCAACATACTCCTGCAAAACGGCAGAGTCAAATTCTACAACATCACCGACAACCACCAGACGAAGGAGCCCTTCTTCATCGAAACCGGTATGACCGAGCCTTCGGCCCTGCTCGATGCGCAGAAGAAGGAGCTCATCGATATGGCCGATGGAATACTGGAAGTTCTTGGCGTTCAGAACGGCTGCATCCAGTTCGAGGCCAAGTCGACCTCCGCCGGCCCGGTTCCCCTGGAGATCAATCTGCGAATGGGCGGTGACGAGGCCTATTTCTTTGCTAAAGAGGCCTGGGGTGTGGACCTGATCGAGGGAGCCCTGAAAATCGCCACGAATCAGTATTTCCGGAAGCTCCACAAGGACAGGACGCCGAGGAAGTACCTCGCCGGCGAGACCCTGCATGCTCCCTATTCCGGTGTGGTCGCGCGCATCGACATCGACGGCCGGGTTGGGCGTGACAAGGGCCTGGAGAACCTGGAGATCTTCAAGAAGGTCGGAGACAGCATTCTGACCCCACCCTTCGGTTACGAATACATGGGCTGGGTCTCGGTGAGCGGACCGAATCCCGTGGATGCACGGGATAAACTCAACCAGATGCTCAGGAAGATCAACTAC
>Ga0180432_10004406_pt1 | contig 19367 bp, 14 predicted proteins | sample SS_ome_10_FD_132414 | JGI IMG/M metagenome (GOLD analysis project Ga0180432, IMG submission 132414) | Hypersaline lake sediment archaeal communities from the Salton Sea, California, USA - SS_1_MS_2 metaG | ecosystem: Environmental > Aquatic > Non-marine Saline and Alkaline > Hypersaline >...
TGCCCCTGCAAATATTATATAAAATCTATTGCTCCAGTCCAGAAAACGGTTTTTTAAGTAGCCACCGAGAATTAGTCAATCATTCATCGTAAATTTTGGATAACGAAATTTTTTGTATTCTCGGTAGTATAAAGAAGTTACGCAGGTCTCCTTTACATACAATATTGGGATGTGGGCGATACCACTGCGTTTAGCGGCTAATCCCAAGTGTTAGCCCATTGGGAATATGGTGGATAACATCAAGAAATACACACCTCGGCATGCTCTCCAACTTTTTCGCCTCACCAATCCCGCCATGTTTCAGTGCGCAAGGTGTACTCGAGCCAAGAAATCTAGGCGCTATGCACTCTCAGACAAGCATCCGGGCTATAAGCTCTGCAATAGATGCTATGGACGTCTTGTTTCCATGCTCGACGTTGAAAACATTGCATTACCAAATGCTAAGAAAACAGATCTTCTCGCCGATCTTCTTCTGAGTAGTTTCTCAAATGCTCAGAAGCAAGAAGCAGAGAGACTTTACCGATTATCCGAGAAACGCACGAAATACTTGGACCAGAAATCTGTGACGTTCATTGCTACAGTTCTTGCTTTACGTGACATACTCGACACAAAGACTTACTTGGACTGGTCATCTGCAATAATCGGCTTCTGCAAGGCCGTCGAAAATGAGGTTGTACTCCGCCTTCTGAAGCCATTGGTCGATAAGACTGGTAGTAATGTCCCAGATGTGGAACGACGCGACAAGGATATTGGTAGAATTGCACGGTTCTGCCAGAAACCTACTGCCAAACCTCCAGAACTCGGTAATGTATTCTACTTTCTGCAGACTTCTACCAACAGCAAACGTCGCCGAAAGACCTACCGAGTTTTCACGCCCTCGCGGATATCGTGGCTGACCTGCCACAAGATCGCTGGCTTGTAGAAGCGGATGGTCTTGAATCTGAGTTGCGGACACTCACGAAGCGGTTCCGCAACAGGGCCGTGCTGCTTGCGACGCCGACGATACGAAGAGCTGCGAAGGAAAACTCTTATCCATTCTTGTCAAATTCTTGTACTTTTTTCGTTTAACCTATTCCATTCGGTAAACTCGACTCCGGCGGTAGCTGAACATCCTCTACACAGGGCCATTGCTCGACAATCTTCTGGTAGTCCAAAGGATCAGAGCCGGACGGCAGAATGACGTTGAAATAACGCAGCATATCCGCCTCGTCTTTACTTAGCGACTTTCGGGCAGCCTTCGCCAGTTGTGGGATACGATACTCCACACGACTCCGCGGCGGCAGGTCGGCTTTCGTCTCGACACGCTGGCCCTGCCCGGAGACAAATTCACTCTTCTCTTCGTCAAAGCGCCATCCGTCTCTGATCCGAACGACCAAATGAGGTCTTGTTTTTATACGTCTTTTGGATTCCGGTCCCATTGATGCAAACACGAGTATCTCCGTTTTTGTTATACCATGGCCAATGCCTTAAGCAGGTTCGGCTGAGGACCAATGCGCTCACTGAGCGGCCGTGGCCCGGCGACCTGGGGCGTTCCCGTCTTGATCAGGAGGGCACGCAGCTTCTTCGGCAAGAGCGGCTTGTTGTACTTGGCTAAGGCCCGGCTTTGAATGCAGGCGGCCGCACCGGTCACAATGGGCGAAGCGCTGGACGTCCCGGAAAACCGCAGCGTGTACCAGCGGTTTTCGTCCGGGCCTCCCTGAGCGTCGCCATAGCCGCACGAGGTCACATGCCATCCCCACGCCTGAACGTTTACGATCCTTCCGTAGTTGGAGAACCAGATGCGAGAGCGAGGATTGCCAATCCATTCGTACCGGTTAAACCCGTAATCCGGGCCGAAATAGTCGAAGTGATTGGTGGGGGGGATGCCGGCCCCGACGACGATCGCGCCGTAATCCTTTTGCAGTCCGCTGTTGTTATAGATTGGCAGATTAAAATTCTCATTGCCGTTGCCGGCCGCTTCGACGACCGTTATGCCTTTATCGACCGCGGCGCGAATGGCCGAGGCGATGTCGCCCCAGTACTGCAACGCAATGTATTTACCCGTCAGAGGGCTGCGGGCCTGCAACTCGATGAGAATGATATCTCCCTTTTTCAATTTTGCGGTGGCGTTCACGATTGCGGCGGCTGGATTATCGATGCCTCCGACGATGAACGACTGAACGAAGCCGCGCGCACGATGGCTGATGCCGACGGTTCCGAATCGGTTGGGTTGGCTGAGCATTTCACCCAATACGGCGGTTCCGTGATTTCTCCACCCGAGGTTATTAATCAGTGTGCCGCCAATATGCCTGATCCGAGGAAGGTCCTCATGAGTGAAGTTCCAGTTTCCTTCGATGTCGCAGATGGTCACCCCTCTTCCATGGGCGCGAAATTTGGCCCAGGCTTGCATCGCGGCGATCCCGTTAGGAGCACTATGCAGGTAGCCTTGAGAGGGCTCAAAGTTACGGCTTGCTGTACTGGTCCCCGTCGCCGCGCCGGCCGGGGTAAGTTCCGGGGGCAGGACGGCTTTCCAGACGGCCTTGGATTTATTGAGGTGTTTGACCAACGAATCGGCGTCTTTGACGGCACGCGGTGTGATCCGTATGAAGCCCGCCTGGGCGAACTCAGCCGTAACTTTCTGCTTGAGGGTGCTCGGCGCCTCCGTACTGTGTTTGCGAATTTGACGTGTGTGCATACCAAAATGAGATTCAATACGCTTGACGTGAAACTTGCTGAGGATTTGGTTAAGTTCCTTGAAGGTCTTTTCGACGGTAGCCGGACCGGCGAATCCGGTGGATTCATAGGCAATCCGGCTATCATGACGCAATTCAGCGATCACATATTTAGGCAATTTGCGTGGCCGAATCTTCGGGCTCACAAAACCGGCACTCTCAATTTCTACGCTTTTTTTTCGCCTTTTCCTAACCATAATAAACACTCCTTTCTTAGTTTAGCCGGGCCCTGAACGCAAAGCCCTCCACGTTTCAAAAACGTCGAACACTAAATTTCGAAATAACCCGCTCCTTAGAATCTACAACGCTTCGATGAGTGATTCCACTAAATTCCAAAAAAAATCTTGGGGTGGAAAAAAATTCCGTACACCAAAAGCGTGAGCCGTTGACGGCCGGTACAGGAGTCGATTCGCGGAGGATTGGAGGGAATATCTCCGACTTCTCTTTTTGAAGGCATCTAAGTTTTGCGAGTGTGTATCGTTAGACGATCCGAGGATTGGGGTGAGGGGAACGGGAGGCTGGCAAGGTAGCCTATCATGACGCAGGAGAGGATGCCGATGGCGCCGTATAAGAGAAAGTGGACGTCGGTGTGGCGCTGGACGTAATAAAGGATGGCCGTGCTGGAGATGATGCCGACGATCGCGCCGAAGGCGTTGGCCCGGCGGGTGAAGATGCCCAGTGCGAAAACGCCGCCCAGGCCGCCGCCTAACAGGCCCAACAGGGCAAGGAACAGGTCCCAGAGCGATTTGATGGGGTACGTGGCCATCAAAAGGGCGCCGGCGGTGCCGACGATACCGAGGGCGACGGTGATAATGCGGGCGAGTAAAAGCCGGGTGCGGTCGGGTGAGTTCGGGCGGAAGCGGTGATAGAAATCCGTAACAAAGACCGTTGCCATGCTGTTCATACTGCTGTCGAGGCTGGACATCGCCGCGGCGAAGACAGCGGCCAGGACGATGCCCGCCACGCCGACGGGCAGTTCCTGGACAACAAACCACGGGAGAATGGCATCGGTATCAAGCGTCGGATTGAGGCTGGCCGGCTGTGTTTTGTAGAAGGCGTATAATGCAGTGCCGAGGAAAAAGAAGATGAAGGCCGCCGGGATGGTCAAGGCGGCGTTCGTCCAGATCGCGTTGGCCGCCTGTTTTTCCGTCGGGGTGGTCAGGTAGCGCTGGATCACCGTTTGGTCGGCGGAATAGGGTACGAGATTCGAGAGGAAGTTGCCGATGACGACGACCCAGACGGCGGCGACGGTGTAGTCCCACGTCAGGTTCACGGTCTTGAATTTATGGGCTTGCTGGCCCAGATCGATGATCCCCAGGAAACCGCCGTCCACTCTGAAGACGATGATCGCGATGCAGAGCAGCGCGCCGCCCATCAGGACGAAGACCTGGATCACGTCGGTCCAGATGACCGCTTCGATGCCGCCCATGACGGTGTAGATCGTGCAGAAGATGCCCATGACCAGGATGCAGGTATAGACGTTGAAATCCGTGACGGTGGCCAGGGCGATGGCGGGCAGGTACAGGACGATGCCCATCCGGCCGAGTTGCATCAGGCAAAACGCCACGCCGCCGAGCAGGCGCAGCGCCACATTGAAGCGTTTTTCCAGATATTCGTAGGCGGTGACGATGTTGAGCCGCCGAAAGAAGGGGAGATAGAAGAAGACGATAAACGGAGCCACCATGATGATCGTGGCCTGGTTGAGGATATAAATCCAATTCGTGGCGTACACCTTCGCCGGCGCCGCCATGAAAGTGATGGCGCTGAGTTGCGTGCCGAAGATGCTGATACCCGCGGCCCACCAGCGCACGCGCTGACCGCCGAGGAAGAAATCGTGCGTTCCTTTCTCCCGCTTGGAGAAATAAAAACCGACGCCGAGGATGAGCAGCAGATAGATGCCCCAGGTCGCGTAGTCCAGGCGGCTGAATCCCGAGCGAATCTCACCGAACGAGCCGGCGAGAATCTTTGGCGAGCGAGTGCCGGGCCGGATTTCGCCGGAAGGTACGACAATCGTGTCGCGCCATTTTACCGTCGTCGCGGTGACATGCCCCGCGGATAAGCTGCCCGCTTTCGTCCAGGTATCGGTGATTGTATGATAGGCCAGAATATCCTTGCTGAATCCCGGATGCTTGTCGGCCAGTTCCATCGTTCGATCAGCGTTAGTGCCGTCGTCTCCGCCGAGGATCAGGATGTGGGTCTGGCCTGCGGGGATCGCCGGCGTCGGCGCGGCGGTGACGGGGACGGGGACATCGGCGATTTTCTTCCATTGTTCCGTGGTTCGACTGTCCGGCGTGAATCGATACGCATCGGTCAGATAATTTCGCTTAACGTTTCCGTTTTCATCCGTGAACAGCTCACACCCGCTAAAGAGAAAAAACGACCCGTCCTGAACGGCGGCGACCGGCAAAATCCGCGCCGGCCCGGGCCAAAGATCCAGCTCGGTCCACTCGGGAGCATCTTGGGACAGATCCAAAGCCCGGAAAGTCGTCATCGCCTGGCGCGCCTCCGGCGACTCTTGCCCGCCCGCGAGGTAAATCGTCGTACCCAGAAGTGCCGCGGCGGCGTTGAAGCATGGTTTCGGCAGGGCCGGCAGGGCTTCTCTTTCTATCTGGCCGTTCGTCCACGTCAGCAGGAACACATCGGCATAGCTTTCGTTCGCATCGCACCCCCCGATGCAGACCAGGCCGTCCGGCGTGCTGACCGAAGCCCCATAGGCCAAAGGACGGGGTAGTGACGCCGGTTGTTGCCACGCTCCCTCCGGCGTGGGAAGGACATAAACCTCGTCCCACCAGACTTTTTTGGCGGCTGGATTCATTTGCCCGTCTTTGAATAGCGGTTCGGGGAAGTTAGCGCCGCCGGCCACGATCAGTGCTTCTCCACTCACGCCGGCGAACGCCCCGGCTACGCCCAGCGCATTAGGCAAGTCCGGCAACTCTTGCCAACGGAGGATCTGAGTTTGCGTATCGTCAGCTCGTGCCGTTACAGACGCTGCGGCAAGGATGACCAGCAAGATCAGAGGATGGCGTTTCATTTATCTCTCCAGCAAAAAGAAGCAGTGTGCGATGCACACCCTGCTAAGGATCAATCGCCGGGTTCTTTTTTGGGTAAGGCCCAGTCAAAGAAACCAATGTTGTCGAGATCTTTCTTCAGCGATTCGATTTCGTTCGAGGTCAGTGTTTCGAGCGGCAACCGGTTCGGGCCGCAATCCAGGTCGAGCAGTTTCATCATAGCCTTAAAAGCCGGAAGGCCGCGATACCGATAGCAAATACGAATCATTTCGATGGCCAAGGTGTGGCGTTTGCGCGCTTCGTCAAGATCGCCCTGCTCGAAGGCGGCGATGACTTTTCGGTAGAGCGGCCCGGCGACGTTATACGTTGTGCCGATCGCCCCTTTCGCGCCGACGGCCAGGGCCGCCAGTAACATTTCGTCCCGACCGAACAAGACGTTGAACCGGCGATTGTCAAGCTGCAAGCATGTTTGGTATTCCTCGATCGCGGAGTGCGTGTACTTGATCCCCGCCAGGCTGGGCAGACGCCGGCCGCCTTCGCGAAGGAACTCGACCATGTCAAAGCTCATCCCCGTCAGGGAAGGAATGTGATAATAGAAGAGCGGCAAGCTTGGTGCGGCGTCGGCGAGGCGGGCGAGACAATCGATCAAGGTTTTCAACGATCCGAACTTGTAGCACAACGGCGGCATGACCGAGATCGCATCGGCTCCGACGGACGCGGCGTGAGAGGCCAGGTCGCGCGCTTCGGTCAGACTATTGTGGCCGATCTGAACGATAGCGGTCAATCTTCCCGCGGTCGCTTTGACGTACGCGTCTGCGACGGCCCGGCGTTCTTCACTCGACAGCGACGGTCCTTCGCCCGTGGCGCCGCAAATATACAGGCCGCTAATGCCCGCTCCGATCAGATAATCGACGATAGAGGGGATTTGGCTTAGGTTGAGCGAGCTATCCTCTTGCATCGGTGTAAACGCGGCTGCGAAAAGCCCGGTGTAACGCGTTTCTGAGTTCACTAACGTTCCTTTCTTTTTCTCTTTTGTTCATTTGACAGTAATGTGTGACACAGGTACAAGGCGCGGGGTACGTGAAAACAGCCTTTCCATTTACCGCCCTTGAGTTGGAGGAGCCTTTCGCCCCGACGATTCAGATAACCGAACCACTCGCCGTAAGCCGGATCGGGATAATGGTTCCAGGTATAGTCGTGAACCGTCTCGAACCATTGCCGGCATTCCTCGCGGCCCGTCGAGCGGTAGGCCATCGCCAGCGCAACGAGCGCCTCCAGATGCACCCACCAGAGCTTCTGGTCCCACTCGAGCTGCTGAGGTGGTTTTGCGTGGACGTCCAGGAAGTAGAATATTCCGCCGTATTCGGTGTCCCAGGCGAAATCGAGAATCGTGAGGATCACATCGACGGTCTTGTCGATGAGCTCCCGGTCGTCCCGGCGGCGCGCGATGTCCATGATAAACCACATCGCTTCGATGCCGTGGCCCGGATTGATCAGCCGGCCCTCGAAACAATCGGGATGGGAGCCGTCCGGCGAGATAGTCTCGAACAGGAGGTTTCGCTCGGTGTCGAGGAAGCCGGTCATCACTTCGTCCACGCATGTTTGCACGATTTGATTCAACTCTCGTTCTTCGAGTAAGTCTCCCATCTCAAGCGACAAATTCGCTAAGATCATGGGTAAATTCAGCGACTTGAGCGGCCGGGTGCCGGGGACGATTTTAGAGTACTTGCCTTTAGGATTGTCTTTCCGCCGGAGGATGTTCCGATAGGTGCTCAAAGCAATCTCTCTCGCCTGTGGATCGCCGCCGGCAAGCCCGTACTGACTGAAAGCCATCGCGGCGAAACAATCGCTAAAGATATTATAAGGTTGGACGAGCGGCTCGCCCTGGCGATTGAGCGAGAAATACCAGTTTCCCGCTTCGTCTCTGCCGTGCCGACTGAGAAAATCGGCGCCGTGTTTGGCGAGATCGAGCCACCGGGGCTTTTGTTCGTAACGATTGTAAAGCATCGAGAAGGTCCAGACCTGGCGGGCCTGAAGCCAGATGAATTTGTCCGTATCGTAAACGTGGCCCTCGCGGTCCAGGCAGGTGAAATAGCCCCCGTGCTCGCGATCAATAGAGTGCTTTTCCCAAAAAGGAATCACATTCTCGAACAACTCTTGCTTATAGAGCGGTGCATATTTTTCCATACCTGTCATACAGGTGGGATCATACCATAAGCTCCAAGTCGGGACAAGCTTGAGAAGAAGATCGTCGATACGATCAGATAGCCGTTTCCAAATGATATGAGCTTCGCGGCAAAAGGGGGGGCTGGCGATCCGGTAAAAATATTGGGGCTTGCTGAGGACAGTTGTAGCGGATAGGCTATATGACAAGAAAGGGAATTTTGAGGATGGGAGTAAGCGCCTGAGTCTGTTGGGCGACAAAAAGCTTAGAGCGATGCGTCAGTGGAGTAAAAAAACCGTTCGTTCTATTTGTCTGTTGGTCGTAATGGCCGTTACGATCTCGCTCTTTCAGATGGTCGTCTTGCCCCACGCCATCCAGCGGTTGATTCTATCCCGGCTTGCAGAGATCGGACTGCCGGAAGCGACTTTGGATGTGCGAAGTTGTTCATGGCGCAGCGCCGAATTAATCGACGTTGAATTGGGCAATCAGCCATGTGCGGGCATCGGGGCGATGACTGTAGAGTATTCCCTTACGTCATTATGGCGCGGCAGGGTATCCAAAGTCTTCGTGACCGGCGGACGGCTTGCTCTGCGCATAAGAGACGGAAAAGTTGAGTTTGGTGAATTGGCCCAAATCACATTCAGGGGCGGAGAGCAAAAGGAACGAGCTCCATTCGATACGATCGAGCTGCGTGCCTCCGTCTTGTCCATCGAGTGGCCGCAGAAACACATTTGCATTCCTTGCGAAGGCACGATTCGTGATAACGGGGCGGGTTGGATCGTCCATGATCTTCGACTGAACTTCCAGAATACGCCTCTACGACTCAAAGCAACTCTCTACACTCGGGGCGAGACTCTGGCGTTTTCATTGGATAAGCAGGATATCGATCTGCGAACCTTGGTAGCTTCTTTACCCGTTGAAGTTGTTTCTATCCCGCCCAGATTAGCGGGAACAATGAGTCTTGACTTGCGTGGAGAAATCTCGACGACCGGTTCGGGCGGATGGTTAAAAGGTTCGCTGAGCGATACGTGGTTCAAAACAGCCATAGGGGATTTCCCGCTTGATGCAGAAGGAGTGGCCGGCGAGTTTGACATTCAACTGGAAAACCTGTCTGAGTTAGAGAGCATCATGGGGACATTGAGGGCTGATGTGGTGGAATTGGCCGAGGTTCAGGCATCCGATGTAAAACTGGACTTGAAGAATCTTTCAGATGCACTTGTTGTTTCAGGGGAGGCTCGGGGAAAGAAATGGCATCTTCAAAGCTTCACCGCCACATTCCCGGATATGTGGCGTTCGGGCGGCACTCGGAGGAATCGGGCGGATGTAACCTGGGCGTTCGAGGGGATTGTCCCTGAGCCGATAGCACAAACGCTCGATACTTATGGTATTAATATCTCCGGACTTGATACAATAAACGCCGACGGAATCTTTTCAGCATCCCTCTCGAAGAAGCCGGATCTTGACCTCGACCGGATCCGCATGACCCTCTCGCGCGGTACTGTGAGTTTCAGGCGGAGCGGCGTTGTGTTGCAAGGTATCTCAGGCATCATCGAGTTCAAAGGTAATTACAGTCGTGATGAAGCTCGGTTTCAGTTGCTCTCGGATACGACGTTGGATATCGAAAACGCTCGTCTGGGTGGCGTCACGGTCGGTCAAACCCGTGTGGACTTCAAAGCGATTGACGATCGAGATATCGTGAAGGTGGTCTTTCACGAAAACGGCGCAAGCGCATATCTCAATCTTGAAGCAGGGACCGAGAGCCTAAACGTCCGAACCACAAAGAATACGCATTTGACGGAGCTTCATGGAATCCGGCTCTCACTTGATGCCGCATTTTCTCCAAAGCTCAAGCAGGCAAGTGGCTTACTCTCCGTGGATAGGCTAAGATACTATCCCGGTTACCATGGATTTTCTCTGGATCTGCGAGAGGCCGGACTAAATATTGCTTCCAAACCTGGCGATGACGGGGGAACGGTTCTGGAAGGTACCATGAACCTGGTGGCTGCGGCCTTGTTGAACGACACATCGGACGTTCTTTTTGCCACAGAGGTTCAGGAAATCGAGCCGATCACCGGAACGTTCGACCCGGCCCAACGGAGCGGAGCCTTTCGGTCGGACTATATAGACGACAGCGGAGCGACATTGCATCTCCAGGGTGCTTTGGATCTCAGTCAAAAACAGCCTTCGACGTCGATAACGGCTGTCTGCGAGGGACTTCATCTGGAGACCGAGCACCCGGTTGTTAGAATGCTGGCTGCCTCAACGGGTATTGTTTTCAGCGGCGACTTGTCTTGGGAAGCGGATCTCCGCTGGAGGCAAGGACATTTTGCACCAAGGATAAAGGGATTCTTTACCAACGCATCCGTTTCGAGCGAGATTCACAAGGCGAAGGCAGAGGGGATAAATGGCTCTATCGTGTTGACGCACCTCTCTCCATTTGGGACGCCGGGCGGTCAGACGCTGACGATTCAGAGACTCACGCTCGGTCAGGCGGAATTTGCCGATGGATATATTACCTTCCGGCTTGATACGGACCCTGCGGCGGTTTTCATTGAACGCACAGAATGGGAGTGGATGAAGGGGCGCCTGTACACACAGGCCGTTCGTATCGATCCGAACCGACCCAGGGTGGATTTCAAACTGTATGCAGAACGGCTGGCTCTGCGTGAACTGCTCGACATGGCTTTTGGGGAAGGTGCGACAGGCCGCGGAGAGCTATACGGCATGATCCCTGTGAGCATCTCACTGTCCCAGTTCGCCGATTTGAGATTAGGCGAGGGATTCCTTCATTGCACTTCCCGGGAAGGATGGTGGAAGCTTGCAGACAAGACGCCCGAACGCCCCGCCTGGCAAGCGATCGAAAAACAATTGAAGCGAGTGTCTGAGGGAGGCAGGCAAGCTACCAGCTCGGAACTGCTATTGCAAGCATTGCTTGATTTTGAGTTTGATCGATTCAAGATCGATTTCCTGACAGAACAGACGGGACTCACGGCTCGAATTGTTACAAAGGGGCGTAGTCGGAATAAGCTGGCCCCTCATGAATTCGAGCGAATAACGATTAATATCCCCCATTTTGACGAGAATCTAAGACAGATGCTGGCTATTAAATCAGCTATTGATGTCAACTTGAATCGCGCGACGAAGGAAGTCCGGCAATAAAGAACTCCATCTTGACATTTGGCCCCGTATTGATCAATATAGAGTATGACGTCAGTATGTTACCGGCCAGTGAATTTCATGGATTTAATTCTACGAGGTGTATCATGTGTAATATACGATTTATTTCCATTTTACTTCTTGTGTTTATCCACGGCTGTGGACCGCATAAGGTCGAAGTGCAGCCGATCAAAGTGGAGCCTGTCGAATTGACCCTGGATATCAACGTTAAAGTCCAACAAGACCAAATCGAAAAGGCCGCGTCGGAATTGTCCCCAGTCATCGGCAAGCCCGCACCGGACTTCGCACTGGTCGATCAAAACAACCGACCCGTGACCCTCAGCCACTACAGGGGTCAATGGGTGGTTCTTTACTTCTACCCCAAGGATGACACTCCCGGATGTACGGTTGAGGCGAAAGACTTCACGGCTCTGTTGCCCCAATTCGGGCAGTATAACGCCCAGGTTTTCGGTGTGAGTCCGGATTCCGTCGAGTCTCATTGTGACTTCATCGAGACGCATGGGCTTGCATTAAAGCTTCTGAGCGATCCGGATCATAGAGTCATGGAACTCTATGGAGCCTGGGTAAGAGGTTCGCTGGGGGACTTGACATACGGTCGAGTGATTCGCACGACGATGATCGTGGATCCTAAAGGTGTGATTCAACACTACTGGCCGGAAGTGATTGCTCAGGGACATGCCGAGCGCGTTCTGAACACACTTGCGGAGTTGCAAATCAATGACAGAAGTTGAGAGCTATAGACGACGCAATATAACCGAGGCCTATGATAGATGAAGCGTTTCTGGCGGCAGGTTGTGCTTAGGCTGAAGGATTTCCTGATCTATTCTAACGTGCTATGAGGACCAATCCGTTTGGCAAGAATGCATGGGTCATACTGAAATAGCGTTCTCCCAAAGTGTATTCCGCTGAGGTGGAAAAGGAGTGTACAATGAAAGAAAAGACCCTTTTCTGGGATGTGGATACGCAGTTCGACTTTATGCAGCCGGAAGGCAAGCTTTATGTCCCCGGCGCCGAGACGATTATTGCCAACGTCAGTGACGTTCGCCGATTTGCGCTCGAAGGCGGTTATTCCATGGTCGCCGATATCGACTGGCATACTAACGATAACGCTGAGATTTCCGACGAACCCGATTTCAAGGAGACCTTTCCGCCGCACTGCATGGCGGGTGAGCCGGGCAGCGAAAGGGTCGGCTTTCTGGGGGACGTACCGATCGTGACGATTCCCATGGATGAGATGGATAGCGATGCAATTCGCGAATTGATTCGCAGCGAACAGTTTCATATTGTGATAAGAAAGAACAGCCTTGATGTCTTCGACAATCCCAATACGAACAAACTCGTGACGCTGATCGAGCCTAAGAAGGTGATCGTTTTTGGCGTCGCTCTTGATTTTTGCGTGTATTACGTCGTGCAGGGATTATGTCAATTTCCGGATATTCGGATTTGTGTTTTGAAGGACGCGGTCAAGGGCCTTGAGGTCCGGCCGGAGCAGGAGATTTTTGACGAGTTCGAGCGGATGGGCGTGGAGATGACAGAATTAACCGCGCTCGAGAAGGAATTCAGATGTGGCTGATGAAAGAGACGCCGTCGCTCTTCACGGATTTCTATGAATTGACGATGGCCCAGATCTATTTCAAAAAGCAGATAACGAGAGAAGCCTGTTTTGAGGTCTCCGTGCGGCGACTGCCCGAACATTGGGGCTTTTTCGTCATGGCGGGTTTGGGTGAGGTGGCGTCTTATCTGCGTGCGTTTCGATTCTCCCAATCCGATATCGGTTATCTGCGTTCCACGGGACAATTTTCAGATGATTTCCTTGCATACCTCACGTCGTTTCGGCCGGATGTGAAGATTCGCGCTTTGCCGGAAGGAACCGCGTTCTTTCCCGCTGAGCCGATTCTTGAAGTGGCCGGTCCGCTCATCGACGCCCAGTTGCTGGAAAGCTACATCCTTAATATCCTCGGCTTTTCGATCATCCAGGCGACGCTTGCTGCGAGGATATCCATTGCGGCTCAAAGTGCGGCCGTAGTGGATTTCGGCCTTCGACGCTGCCAGGGCCCCGTTGCCGCCCTGCGGTCGGCCAGAGGCGCTCAGATGGCGGGTCTCCCGGCGACCAGCAACGTCTTCGCGGCCAACGTATTGAATTATACGCCCTCCGGAACGATGGCCCATTCGTTTGTCCACGTGCACGAATCGCAACGGCAGGCCTTTCGTCATTTCGCTGAGACGTACGGCGAAGGTTCTATTCTGCTGGTCGATACGTACGATTCCGTCGAAGGAATCAAAGACGCGGCCGACGTCGCCGGGGAACTCTACGACGACAAGCATCTCAAGCTGCGAGGTATTCGGATCGACAGCGGCGATCTGCTCGAACTGAGCCGTTTCGCCCGCCGGTATTTCGATGAGCGGAGTCTTTCTTTCCTGAAGATTTTCGTCAGCGGGGACCTCGATGAGTTCAAAATCGATGACCTGTTACGACGGGGCGCGCCCATCGACGGCTTCGGCGTCGGAACGCGCTTCGCGGTCTCCCGCTTTGCGCCTGCCATTGAGATTGTGTATAAGCTCGTCCAATACGGTGACAGGGGCGTATCCAAAAATTCGCCCGGCAAACAAACCCGTCCCGGCCGAAAATCAGTTACCCGGATAAAAAATGCATATTACACGAGGGACGTCGTTCGATCTTTCCAAATTCAAATGAATGATGTGTTGAAACCGTTTGAATCGGCCGAAGACATGCAAACGATCCAACAAAGGCTGATAGGCGAATTATCTCTGCTGGAGGATTCGGTCAAAGCGATCAGGAATCCCGCGACGTATCCCGTTGAATTCCGAGACGACTCGGATGAATAGCAACCCAAACGTCGGCCCATGAAAACAGGGATTTACTTTTCCTCTTCCTGTTGCTCTTTTTGCTCCTCTTCGGTGTCGCTTTCAGGCTCGATTTTCTTGTCCCTTTTCTTGTCCTTTTTCTTCTTCGTTTCCGCTTTTGTTTTCGCCTCGTCCGGCTTCTCCGTTTCCAGGTTAATCATTCCCATGGCCGCACCCAGCTTCACGAGATCAATGACGTTGTCAACGCCCAGCTTTCGCATCAAGTGAGCGCGATGCACCTCGATCGTCCTGGTGGAACGGTTCAGTGAATTGGCGATGTCCCGGTTGCTTTTGCCCTGGATGATCAGTTTTAATATATGGGCTTCGGCCCGGGTCAATAGTTGGCCTAAACGGGCGTTTCCCGGAACACCGTGCTGCAATATCGACTTGACCTTCCTGATGAAGGTCTCCTTGGCCAGAGGTTTCTCAATGAAGTCCACGGCGCCGCCTTTAATGGCCTTCACGGCCGTCGGGACGTCACCATAGCCGGTAATCACCAGAACCGGCACCCACGGGGCGAGCTGCTTGACCTCCGCCAACAATTCGATGCCGTCCTTCTCCGGCATTCTCAAATCGGTGATAAGCAAGTCGCAATTCACCGAGCGCAATTGAGCGAGACATTCACTCGGAGAGTCGAAACACTCGACGTCGAAACCGGAGCCCTCGAGTGTTTCCTTGACAACTTCGCGTATCTTCTCCTCGTCATCGAGGAAGAAAATATATCGTTTTTCACTTTGAGCCATCGTTATCCAATCGGAGCTTCGGTGCTTCAACCTTCAGGAACCAACAAGCCATGTCAACGAACGCCACCGCCCCGTAAAGAGTGCTTGTCCCAAACTGTTTTTACTCACCCTTTGACTGATACCGATCCTTTATCATAAATCACGAGAAAACTCCATTCCATCATGTTTTTAGAGTTATGTCCATTGTGGTGACTACGTATTTTCCTTGATATGATCTTCAAGATGCCCATTATCATTTAAAAGCCTATCGAAGCACTATTCTTTGGCTTTCATAGGATGTCTAATAAGGTAATGTCCGTAGCCGCAACGGTTTAGCTGTTCTTTTTTCGTTACTCCGGGAAGGTTTTTGATCCCTTCACGTTCCCGATTGGCTTTGTTTTGCAAATTTTCCTTTTTGGGAGTATTTGTTTCGGATTTTCAGCCTGTGGCCCGCAAATTGGCTTTGTTTTTCAAAATCATGCCTCTGTTTAGGATTCAGGAATTAGAGTTTCGGATTTCCCGGCGATGGCCGGTGATTGGCTTTGTTTTGACAAACAAGTTCTGAAATTCCCCGGCAAAATACGAATTAATGGCACGGTTTTTGAGCATTTTTATGAATTTTTGTAAATTTTTGTGCATTTTTGAGAAATTGTCGGCACGGATTAACACAGATTTATTCTTTGTTTTTAAAATCATGTCTTTGTTTAGAATTTCGAATTTAGAGCTTCGGATTTCCGGCCGGAGGCCGGTATTGGGTTTGTTTTTCAAAAGGCCTGACGGGATAACGGGATGAACTGGATTGTTCATAAGTCTTCGGTCTGAAGTCTTGAGTCTGTTGTCTTAGGTTTGTCTCCTGACTCCTGTGTTCTGTATTCTATTCTCATGTTAGTTATACATTATACTATATTTCAAGCCGCAAATCAAGTCCATTTTATATATTTAAATAATATTTTGGTGCGGTAGCATACTCAGGCTCCAATCGGAGTATGTCGAAGGCATGATCAAACTGATCGATCATAACTTCCCTAAGTTATTCCAGCTTTTCGGTCGGGACGAGTTGTTTCAATTCCTCGAACCAGTGTTGGATACAGATCAATTTGCGTCCGGGCGTTTCGTCAGTCACCTTTTTACTTACGAGAAATCGTCCATCCCTGGATACATCAGAGATGGGTCCATAGGTGTCACCCCCTGCATTCAGATCTGCAAAAAGAAACAGCCGTTCCGGCGGCCCCACAGGCGCATTCGGATCCGAACTTATCTTGACGGCCATCATCCCTTCACCGTCGTTGTAATACAATTCGGATGCATCGCGTGACCAGATGGGCCACCTGCCGCCGCCACTGGAGACCGGGAAGCGACGTTCGGAATCGATACGAGGCAGATAGGGCATCAAGTACACCTCGTTCTCACCAGACTCATCGGACACATAGGCCAGCCAGCGTCCGTCGGGTGAGAATCTCGGATTGCTCTCATTGGACTCTGTTTCGCATAGAGCCTCTGGTGTATGCTCCCCCTCTACAGGAAGAATCCAGATATCCATCACCGTCCCCTTATACTGAGCTGACTTTGACAGGCAGACCAGGCTCTTTCCATCGGGGGACCAGGATCCGGGCCACAGAAAGGCGCTGGGAAACCGCTCGGTGGCCAGCAGTTCCGGGGGGGGGCTGCTATCCACAGACTTGCAATACACGCCTCTACCCTCAGGTCTTGCTGACCAGAAGGCAATTTTCGATCCATCTGGAGACCAGCGAGGATATTTATTGATGCCTTCTGTGGTTAAAGATGTGCGCGTGCCACGCGTTAAATCAAATAGATGTATTTGAGGGGCATATCCCTTGGGGGCACTGAGCGTCAGCGCGATGCGCCGCTCATCAGGAGACAGACGGACTGCCATTGGCTCCCATAATGGCAGTGCGGGAACGGCCGGTGAACCGGGCCGGCCCTGTCGGTCTATCCAGGTCACTTCATATTTGTCTGGTGGCGTATCCCGGATGTAGACGACCGTGCCGTTCTCGGACACCGCGATCTGTGGCATACTGTAGTCCCAATCAAATTCCACATCGCTTAGAAGCGAGACGGCGGGCCCTGTTTTCTTGCATCGTTTGACATCAAAAGGAACTCCCATGATGATGTTGTCTCTTACAAAGAGCAGGTGACCCGACCTCACATACGTGCCGTATCCGGCGTCCTTAAGAACAGTTTCGTACTCACCTGTGGCCGGATAAAACACCTCGAGCGCGGAGCCGGTAGGATAACTATACCGGCGACACAGGATCGCCCTGGCGCCGGGCAAGACCTGTAGGTAGCGGATCAATTTCCGAGACTCATCCGGCGGTATCAGGTATTCCAGTGTGCCGTCATTCTCGGAAAACCGGTACAGACCGTGTTTGCAACTGAGGCTACGGATGAAAATCGTCCCATCCTCAGCCCAATGCCCGAATGCGACGCCGCTCGGTGGTATGTCTTTGACTAAGGGTATAGGTTCTCCACCGGCAAGAGGGACCTTCTTTAAGGCCTTTGCTTCATCGTCATAAAATCCCACCCACTGACCATCCGGGGAGAAGAAGGGATTCCAGGCATTTTGTGTTCCGGGAATGGGCGTGATTTCCAGGTCGGCCATGGATCGCAGGTAGAGTTGGTCATCGTCACTCTCACCCTGTCTTCCGGAATAGACAAGATGAGATCCATCTGGTGAGATGGCCAGATAGCACCTATTTGTGTACTTAAACCTAATTCGCTGGTCTGCCGGCAGATCGATCAAAAACTCTGACACCACCGGTGGTCTGGAGGTCGGAGGCTCCACGAGCTTCATTACAATGATATTGAGCAGGGACGTGCCTGTAATCAGCAAGAACAGGATTGGAATTGCGATCTTAAGTTGGAACCATTGAGGTGACGACTTGCTCTCAGTCGGACGTACGAATTCATCCAGGGTACCTGCCAGGGTTTCGCTAATCTCGATGCGTGCATCAGCAATATCGTGAAGACGACGTGCGGGATCCTTCTCAAGACAACGACGCAATAATACACGGATGTTTGAAGGTGTGTTCTTGGGTAACGCCTGCCAATCCGGCTCGATGTGCAGGATGTTGGCCACCGTGTCGGAAGCCGTCTCACCTTTGAACAGGACTTTATTGGTCAGCATCTCGTACAACACGCAGCCAAACGACCAGATGTCGCTGCGCTTATCGATGGGTTGGCCGCGGGCCTGTTCGGGGCTCATGTAAGCCGGCGTGCCGACGATGCGACCGGGCTCGGTGGCGGTAACATCACTCTTGATATCCTCGCTTGAAGACGGCTTGGCTAAGCCGAAGTCCAGCACCTTGATTTGGCCTTCGGGTGTGATTTTGATATTGCCGGGCTTGAGGTCTCGATGAACGACGCCCTTTTTGTGAGCGGCTGAAACGGCCTCGGCAATTTGCCGCCCGATGGAGAGTGTTTCCTCGAATGTGAGCGGCTCGCGAGTGACGCGCTCGGCCAGTGTTTCGCCCGGGATATGTTCGAGCACCAGATAGCCGGAACTGTCGTCCAGCTCAATGATATCGTGGATGACACCGATGTTCGGATGATTCAAAGAAGCTAAGAGTTGAGCTTCGCGCCTGAACCTCGCCTGGGCGGTGGCGTTATCCACCAGATCCGCCGGGATGCTCTTGATGGCCACGGAGCGCTTGAGTTTGGTGTCGTGAGCCAGATAGACAACGCCCATGCCACCTTTGCCGATCATCTTCTCTATCTCAAAGTTCTCAATGGTCCGGCCGACAAGATCCGGCTCGATCACTACCTCTTCAAAATCGCTTTCATCGGCCTGGGCAAGCGTATCGAACAGGGCGTCGATCTTTTGCATATCCTGGATGCTCTCTCGGATCTGATGCGCCAGGTCGGGGTATTGTTTTGCGAATTCGTCGATGTCGGGCTTTTCGCCTCGCAACTGCGCATCGACAAACTGTTGCACCGCTTCTTTGATGATGCCTTCGTTATTTTTATCTGCTGATTTCGCCATCAGATCTTCTTGAAAGCAACCGTTAGCTCCGCCATCGCGCGCGACACGAGTTTCCGTATCGCCTCGTCGCTTTTACCCAATCTTTTTCCCATTTCATTATAGGAAAGTCCGTCGATCTTCGTCAGGATAATGACTTGCCTGTATTCGGGCTTCAATTCATCAATCGCCTTCTCCAGCCGGGCCAGTTCATCCCTTTTCGACATGATCACACTCGGTGTATCGGCATCCATGGGTGCGGGAATAGTGTTGTATCCCCCTCCGGTCGTTGGCCTGTGTTCGTTCAGCCGTACATTTTTACGAATATCGCGCTTGTCGGCGTGCAGTTTCCTCAGATTGCCCCGAAGCTCGTTTTCTGCGATTTTCGAGAGCCATCGAACGAAATCCCCCTCATTTTTATACGTGAAGCCCTCTAATCCCCTTAGGGCATGTATAAGTGTATCCTGAACGATGTCCATCGATTCGAGCTTGGAACGAAGCTCTTTAGTCATGCGAAAGCGCACCATCCACCGCACGCGCTCGGCGTAAACCCTATAGAGACGGTTGAGGGCCGAGTGGTCGCCGTCTTTGGCCAAAGCGACTAATTCCTGCGTTTTTTGGCTGCACGTACGCATTAACCTCTTCTAAACTCCACAAATCAAAGCCTTTACACACATTATATCAATTCGTGAAGAAAAATTCAATTTAGAACGTCCGGTCGCCGGATTTTTCGCATTTATTAAA
>Ga0180432_10004407_pt1 | contig 19363 bp, 14 predicted proteins | sample SS_ome_10_FD_132414 | JGI IMG/M metagenome (GOLD analysis project Ga0180432, IMG submission 132414) | Hypersaline lake sediment archaeal communities from the Salton Sea, California, USA - SS_1_MS_2 metaG | ecosystem: Environmental > Aquatic > Non-marine Saline and Alkaline > Hypersaline >...
CACTACTGCTCCAAGAAGAGCTCCATTTACAGGATTGGAAGTCAGTTTTGCCAGAATTACACGGAACTGCTCTCCGGCGATTTTCTGTATTTCTCTGCTGAAATGTTCGATTCCATAGAGAAAGAGGATCAGGCCGGGAACAATTGCAAATGCAAGTTCAAGAGATATCATCGTCAGGATTAGGAAGTATTGCTTTAAAAATCTTTAATATGAAGTCGCAAAAAACGTTTAAAAATGATAAAAACAGTGACTTTTCCTCAATGATACTTGAATTCATTAAGAAATTTACAACATAAATTCAGTAATCTTGTGAAATTACACATCTTTTTTTAGAAAACATATAAATAGATCATATTGCATATTAATTAACGGGGGATATATATGAGAGAGGAAGGAACTGTGAGAATGGTGTCAAGAGTTATGGGGATGCAAGGAGAGCTTGGTAGGATCAGCGGTGATCCGATAAATGTTGAGATTCTTTCTATAGGGCCTCACTATAGGGAAACCGACTATCGGAGCCTGAATATCGAGCTTGGAAAAACACCATTTGGAAGGAAAGTGCCGATGTAAATAACACATGCAAGCCAGACTTCATGCGTCCTCTCTCAGCCCCGCTTATTTTTTATAGATTGTAACTGATTATAGATGATGATTCACAGGAGCTACCTAGCGCCAATAGATGAGTATACGGATTTTGCATTCAGGCTTCTTTGCCAGAGGCATGGCGCTGCGGCTTCTTGTGTGCCCCTTGTAAATTCAATGGCAATAATTCAGGGAAAGCTGGGAATTGTTGATGCAAAAGAAGAAGAGAAGAATCTTGGGCTTCAGATAGTTGGAAGCGATGCGGGGACAATAGGAAAATCATGTGAAATAATAGAGAGGGAAAAACCATTCCTCGCCTGGTTTAACCTGAATTGCGGCTGCCCGTCAACAAGAACAATGGAAAGCGGGGGCGGAAGTGCAATGCTTGCATACCCGCAAAAGATAAGAGAGGCAGTAGTAGAGATGAGAAAGAATACAGACAAACCGGTAAGCGTCAAGATCAGGATAAAGAACAATCTTGAGCAGACAATCGATTTGTGCAAGGAAATAATCAAGGCAGAAGCAGATTTCATCGTTGTTCATGCCAGAACTCCTAAACAGGGATATGGCGGAAGGGCAGACTGGGAGCTTATAAGATCATTAAAATCAGAGATAGACATTCCAGTAATTGGAAACGGAGATATAGAATCCAAAGGCCAGGGCGAAGATTATGTCAGAAGAGAATATTGCGATTCATTTATGGTTGGCCGCGCTGCAATGTCAAACCCGCTTTTGTTTGAGGACAAAAAGCCAGAGACAGATGAAGAAAAATTATCCCTGCTCAGGGAATACGTAGGGGTTTTTCAGGAATTTGAAGAGGAGCCGAAGCTCAAGCATGTCAAGCTGAAAGCACTTAGCTTTGCAACTGGAGTGAAAAATGCCAGCAGAATCAGGAATAAGATTTCAAGAGCAAAAAAAATTGAAGAGATAATTGATCATTTCATCTTTTCTTCGTGAAGATGAACTTCTTTTGATAGGGACCAGCTGAGCACTGTTCGGATTGTGACTATGAGCGCAATTTCAACTATTTCATTAAATCCAGACACAAATGCCAGACGCAAAAGATCCGCAGCAACAAAGAAATCAAGACCAAAGATCAGCTTCTGGATAAATATTCTCTTTGTATTCTCATATTCATGAAATCTGTTCTTGCACCTTCTTCCTTCTATCTTGATTATTCTCATAAGGGAGATGAGAACACCATATAGAATGAATATGACTCCAACAAGAACAAGTGCATCAACAGGATAGGCAATAATGCCTGAATCAAGGAACATAACAACTGCTAAACACGGGAAATTTATAACTGTTGGGGATCATTCCACTTCCCATACATGAACAATGCTCTTCTCATCCTCATCTGCCAATCGCTCAAATATGTAGAGAATACCATTGCTTCGGTCAAAGGTGGCTGCTCCAAGAGAATACATCTTTCCTCGCTCATAGTCATAGCCAGGATCATAGAGGTACTCGTTGAGATCCATTATGACATATGGCTGCGGCTCATATGTTTTCATCTGGCCTTTTGCAACCTTTGCAAGATCTGCAGGATCATAGAAGAGGATCTGAGCTTCTATATCATCAGACCACCAGCCTCGCGCATCATGCGGCCAGTCCGGAACATCTGGATAGACTTCATCACCTGTTCCATCTACGGGATAGACAACTCCGTTTGAAAATCCATACCAGGTATTTCCAACCCCCCTGGTCCCGACAATTATTACTGCTGATTTTTCTTCTGTTGTAAGCCATGATCCGCCGGACCACTCATCAGATTCTGCAAAATAATCCATTGCCATTGACTGGTCACTTTGAACATGCATGTCATCCCCTGCATGCTCTCCATAGAGAAGAAGCGGAGTTACCATCTCGAGCCTGCTTCCTGAAGCCGGCGGATTGCCCTCATTGTATGGGCCGTATGCATAGAGTGCAGGTCCACGTCCAGACCACAGACCGTCGCGGAATCTTCCTGTTGCAAGGCGCAGGCCAGGAGTATTTTCAGCTGCCCAGTTTTCTGGAATGTCAAACATGTAATCATTTGTAGTATACTCATTGAAGTTGCTCAGATGCCATGGGCCTGCAGCTTGCGGATTGGACAGGTCAAGCTCGCTCCATCCAAAAGACGGATTTCGCTCATCTTCATAGTGCGCTCCCCACGAGAAATATAATTTTCCGGCATTTTGATTTCCCTGGGCATGAAGATATGCAAGGCCTGCCCTTGGAATCTCAAGCTCTCCGAACATCCCTCCGGTAATATCTGAGAATTCCTGAAGGGTTGTTGCTGTATTGAGATCTTCAAAGTTGTCTGAGATAACTGGGGTTGGAATTGAAATTTCAGATACCTGCTGGTGATGATCATGCCCCACTGCAAAGATTGAGCCAGGATAATCATCAGAACTATCCGGATCGCCTTCTGGATAATAGGCTGCTGCATATCCGCTGTACTGCCAGCTTGAGCCTCCTGAGGCTCCAGGAAGCCTGAAAGCACCTAGATATTTCAGATCTGCCGGATTGACCAGCTGACTAGGAATTTCAGTGAGATTTTGTTTTGGAGCAACTTTAGGCTCAGAAGCATTTGATTCTGGCAGAGGGGAATCATTGATCTCAACAATATCAGATGGTTCAGAAGTTTGTGTGCATCCAAAAATCCCTGCAAGTAAAATAAATAACAGAAGATATGATTTCATGAAATGATTCATGGCTTTTGCTATTTTATAGCTATCTATTTTGCTACGAAAACAGCAGGAACCCGCATCTCAAGCCGGATTCCCTGGGCAAGATCTTTGCCATTCTCTCCAAATGATTCGAGCTGAAGCAGAGCGTTTCGCATCTCAATGCTTTTCTTGTCTGCAAGACTGATACCCCAGGCTGCTTCTGCTACTTCATTTATCTGATCAGTTTCCAGCAATCTCTTTGCTGTGCGCATAATTCCTTCATTGTTTAATGATGCTTTATATAATTCCAAAGATACTCTTGGCCACTGCTCTTCCAGATCTCCTGCGAGTTTATCGACTTCTTCGCGCTTTGATGCATAGCTCAGGCCATTTCCGATTCTTGAAAATAAACTTTTTGCATCATCAATTTCTCCTGCTTCAAGAAGACTTCTGGCACATGGTATTGCCCTATCATATTTTGCACGATCCTGGTAGATTTCACCAGCAAGTTTCTGTGCTCCTGTAGATGAATCAGTAACTGCGTGATCTGCTATGCGAAGAAGACATTCTGTATAGTCAGTCTCAGTATAGGTGAATTTCACTTCTCCTGCCTTAATTCGTGCAACTTGCAGCGAAAGTAGATCGCCTTTTTCAAGAAGCTTTTCTATTTCAGCAAGCTTTGCCTCCTCTGTTTTGGTTACTTCTGCCCTTGCACTAAGCATTGCACACTGGATGCTCCGAAGAGATTCAAAATCAGCAAATTCCGGCAGATAGTCTTCAATTTCGCACAAAATTTCGAAAAATAATTGATAGCGCTCTCCATGCCGCTCTTCATAATAACCTTTTCCAATGCTCTCTATGACCTGATCTGTCATTCCACAGGCAATTGCAGCAATTAGCCTCGTATATGCTGAAAAGGAGTGGCCAGATTCATTGAGATTGTCAGTACCTTGCATGGTGATTGATCCAAAGAGGAAGTATTTGTCATCATTTTTTTCTTTCAGCTTGGACAGGCACCTTGCGCATTCTTCATCCAGCCCGAGTTTTTTGTAAATTCGAAGAGCATAATAATAGCCTTCTGTTTCGCTTGACATATGAAAGAATAGCATGGAAGACATATCCCTTGCCATTTTAGATGGATCGGTGCCGCTTATGAGTAGTTTCTGCTCTTTTTCTTCATCTGAAGGCTCTGGCATCTCGATCTGAATTCCGCTGAGAGAATTGGCTACTCGCTTTGCATTCTCTGGAAAAACATCTACCATAACAAGTCCTGCAAGATATAATCCCTTGTATCCAAAGCGTGCCAGCTCTTCAAGGTTTTTTTGTGATTCTTTAATATTACCAGCATCTGCAAGCAGACGTGCTTTTGCATAGAGCGCATCAAGACCTCGGCCTGAAACAGTAGAGAGCATTTTTTCTGCCTCCGTCTTTAATCCATTGTCAACAAGAAGATCGCAAGCCCGCCTGTAAAAGTGGTTTTTTTGTGCCCATTTTGCAAAATCAATTATCTTCATGATACTATGTACACGATTAACATCAGTTTTCTGACCAGCTCCAAGATAAGCTGCAAAGGCACGGCTATAGTCGCCTTTTTGCTCGAATCGCTTACCTAAGCTGCGCAAATTTGAACACATGATAATATTTTTAGCAATAAAGTTTAAATACCCATCTTTCCATCTTTCAACACTGAGTTATTCAGATTAGGGTAAAAAGCGCAATCTCAGTTTGACATGAGAAGTTTTGTGCACTTTTATCATAAGTAGACATAAGGAAAAGTGCAGGGGAGGAGATTCGAACTCCCGCACGGACTAACCGACTAGACCCTCAATCTAGCGCATTTGACCAGGCTCTGCCACCCCTGCATACAAACATTCATGGAGAAATACTCCACGACAGTTACAGTTATTGAACAGCGTTCAATTTTCTGCCACCCCTTCTTATGAACTTAATTGCATGAGAGAACATCTCATGAGTAAGTGAAAAATAATGAGAAAAGATTATTCTTCTTTTGCTTTCTTCGTTGTCTTCTTTTTTGCTGCTGGTTTTTTCTTTTCAGTTGTTTTCTTAGCAGTTTTTTTCTTTGCAGGTTTTTTACCGCTAAGTGCAGCCTCGATTACTTCAAGATCGCCGGTGATCTGGTCAAGACCACGAAGGATAACTTCAGAAGGCTTCATCTGATAAAAGCTTTCAACAAACATGCGAAGGCTCTTCTCCTCTTCGCCATAGCCAACAAGGCCTGCCTGGAACTTTGCATGCTTTTTTCCGGTTCCAAGAATTGCAACTCCTTCAAAACGAAGGTGCTGCCCTTGTCCGAGAGTACCTACGATGATTCCTCCCTGTGCAATGCTGATCCCCTTATCAGAGCTTTCGATTTCTGAAGAAAGCACTGTTTTCGGGCCTTCTGCATCCAAGGAAAAGATAACTTCTCCATCCTCAGGGAATTTATCTGGAGTAATGATCGGCATAAGGCCAAGCCTGTGTGCCAGATATTCATCCCAAAATGCAGAATTATTGTCATAAAAGGTTACTCTGTCAATTGCCAGAATGGGAACTCTTGAAATTGAGTATCTTCTCACCATATTGGCAAAGCTGGTAGTTGTGTCTGATACTAGGAACTCGATCCGATTTCCGTGTTTTTTATCAAGAACAAGCTTCATACTCTTCTTCCCCTTCTACCGCCTTTTCTTTTCATAGAGTCAGTTGGAAGTGGAGTAACATCCTCGATCCTTCCGATTCTAATTCCGGTTCTTGCGATAGTTCTTACAACCGCCTGGGCACCTGGACCTGGAGTTTTTAATCCAACTCCGCCTGGTGCGCGGATCTTTACATGAACATGTGTAATTCCTTTATCTTTAAGAGAGTTTACTACTCGGATTGCTGCCTGCATAGCTGCATATGGCCTTCCCTCCTCTCTGTGAGATTTGACAACCATACCACCACTTGCCCATGCAAGGGTCTCTGCACCACTGACATCAGTTGCAGTGATGATTGTATCATTCTTTGAGGAAAATACGTGAAGAACAGCAATTCTTATTTTTCTTGCTTTCTTGACTGGTTTTGGCTCTTCCTTAGGAGCTTCTTCTTTCTTTTCTTCCTTTGCAGCTTCTTCTTTCTTAGGCTCCTCCTTGGCTTCAGCTTTCACTTCTGCCTTCTTTTCTTTTGGTTCTTCCTTAGGAGCTTCTTTCTTTGGTTCGTCCTTTTTCTTTGCCTCTTCTTTGGAAGGCGCATCATCTTTTTCTTTCTTTGTCATAAGCTATACACCCTATTCCTTTTCTGGAGGCTTTTCAGTCTCTTCTGGTGCCTTCTCTTTTGGAGCTGCAACTTCAGGTTCTTCGTCTTCAGAACGTACAGAAATGTCAATTGATTTTGTGTATGCGATTGTCGGCTCATTCTCAAGATCAATTGTGATTCCAGGCCTTGTTACCCTTCGGCCTCCTTTCCCAATAAATCCATGAGTGATCAGCTGGCGTGATTGTTTCATTGTCCTGGCAAGACCTTTTCTCTGAACAATAGTCTGAAGCCTTCTCTCCAGGATTGCACGGACTTCAAGTGAAAGAACATCATCGATCTTTGATCCTTCCTTGAGAATACCAAGTCTGGCGAGCTTTGCCAGGATCTTTTCAGCATCATCTTTTCGCTCTTCAGCACTTAGAGAAAGAAGTCTTCTTGCTTCTCTCCTGTACTTCTTAAGCTCTGCTGTTGCTCTCCAAAGCTCGGCCATGTTCTTTAGACCATATTCGATCTTCAAAGTCTTGTCATGCTTGATTCTATCGACGTCCCACAATTTCTTGGGACGGGCAAATTTGTTTCTAAGTTTTCTAGGATCGCCCATAATATCACTTCTTCTTTTCTGCTGGCTTTGCTCCGGTTGCAGCTGCTACTGATTTTCTGATAACACCGACTGCCATTCCGTGTCTGCCTGTGTTTCTGGTTTTCTGTCCACGGACCTTGTGGCCGAAGGTGTGTCTGAAACCTTTCCAGCTAAACATCTTCTTCTCACGGTCAACATCCTGTGAGATATCAAAGATAAGATCATTCATAATGACGTGTCTGTCGTTTCCGGTCAGATAGTCATTATTTCTGTTCAAGAGGAACTTTGGAACATCCCTGTCTCCGAGATTAAAGAGGATTTTATCGATTTCTTCAACCTGTTTTTCACTGAGGTCACCGACCCTTGTGCTTGGAGCAATTTTTAGCTCCTTTTCAATTATTTTTGATGCGATTGCTGCAACTGTGTGTCCGATTCCCCTGACATGGAGAAATGATCTTTTGAGTGGTACCTGACCTTTAACATCCTTTCCAGCAATACGAACAATTCCTCGGAAATTCTCATTTTCATCTTCTTTTTGAACCTGAGGCTTTTTCCTTGGAGGTTTTTTATCAGATTTTTTATCAGTTTCCTTTTTTGCTTTCTTTGCCATTATTACACCCTGCCTACTTCTTCTACTTCGACCTGAGTAACGTGCTCAAGTGCCTTGATTTTCTCTTCGATCTTGTCCATTCCGCCTTCTGAATCTGCAAGAAGTAGGTTTACTCTAAGAACTTTTATCCCAAAACCAAGTTCTTCTTCAGTTGCCCTCTGGACTTTTGCGATATTCTCAACTCCGGACTTTACACTCTCCAGTGCTGCCGGATCATCAACGTAAATTTTGATTTGTGCTGCTACATTTAATTCTTCCATAAATACACCTTAGTGATTCCCGATATAGAACATTCTTTCTACATAATACTAAAATTACCGAGAAAAGGCAGAGAATTATTTAAAAGGAATACATATTTAAATATGATTATTGGAAGCATTATTCCAGAAAATCCATACAAATACATATTGCCCCAATAGTCTAACCTGGATAGGACGCAACCCTGCGGCCCTCGCTTTTGGAAAAAGCGAGACCAAAACTGATAAATTATCATTATAGTTCTGGTTTTTGGAAATAGGAAGCCCGTTTTGGGCCGCCTTTTTCTAAAAGGCGGAAAGGTTGAGATCGGTGTTCAAATCGCCGTTGGGGCGTTTTTATTAAAGTGAGAGAATAGAGAAAAAACAGAAGAGGATTGAATGATATAACTCCTTATTCTTTCATTTTTAATAACTTTTATAAAGTGTTTTTTATAATCTATTTTTGTGTTAAAATGACTCCCCGCAGAATCAATGTCAACGGAATAGACATAGAATTACAGAAACTCAGGCTTGATAACCAGATAAAACTAATGGCATCACAGGCCATCAGAAACGGCACCATCAATCGCTGTTTTGGAGAGATACTTGAATCAAATCTAATGAAAGCTCCAAGAGAAAGAAAAGCAGAGATAGCAAGTGCAGTGTGTGTTGTTGCACTTGAGCTTGGGCAGCGGGAATTTGCAATAGAAAACAGGCCTGAGATAGATTCTGTTGATGATAATACAATGGACAGCTTAGTAGCGACTGCCAAAAGGCTTTGCAGGGCTGATTCTGAAGTTGATCTGATATCGCTCTTATCCACGACCCCACTGACAGCAAGGGGTGAGCTCTATGCACGTCCAGGGCAACTGCTAAGGATAGATTTCGGCGATGGGAAGAAGGCATTTTGCAAATCAAGAAATGCCAGGCAGGAACATACGGGATTCAGATTGCTTGAGATAAGCGGATTGCCATCATGCAGAAGTGAATGTATCGGTGAGTGGGTCGTGATAGCAGGAGCTCCTGGAAGAGGGGTCTTTGATCATTTTCTTCTGCCTTTGGAAAATACTCCTGATACCAGGAAGGAATACACTGAGATATTCAAAAGAATAATAGCGATATCTGCTTTTGATTATGTTTTTGGGATGCTCGATAGAAATGAAGGCGGAATTGTTTTTGGTAGAAACACTCCAGTAACTGCTGTGGACAATGAGTACTTGTTTTCTTATTATCCTATTCCAGCCCAAGGCAGAAACATGCTCAACCAACGAATGCATCTCAGGCAGCTTGGCCTTGATGAAGAGCTGGTCAAAGATGACCTTGCAATAGATAAGCATCTGGAATATGCAGCTGAATTTTTTGAGCAGGCAGAGAGAAACATTGCGATCATAGCAGATGTTTTTTCAGAGCATGTTGCAAGAGTTCCGTTTGTTGATTGTACCATCTTTGATGTTGGACTGAGTCCTGATACTATTGGAATCATTGCAAACAGAATTGGCAGTGGAGTTGTTGGATTTAGAAATGCACTGCTCGATGAGATGAAGGCAACAAGAGATCTTGGGATGTTCCAGTGCCCATAGATATAAAATGGCAAATGTGAAACATGATTATTGATAATCATGAGGACTTTCCTGAGAATCACACTATCCAAGATTTTAGGCTGGGATTATATTAACAAAAAAGGATACCTCACACCATCCCCAAAAAGGATAAAACAGTATGAAGACAACATGGTCGTTGGTGAGAAGGTTCTGGAGATAGGCCCTGGCTCCGGAGTCATTTCAAGGATGGCTTTTGAAAAAGGGGCAAAAGAGGTCGTTGCAGCAGACATAAATCCTGCTGCAGTCGAAGCCACAAAAAAACATGTCCCACAAGCCACTGTTTTGCAAAGTGATCTTTTTGCTGAAGTGGATGGAAAATTTGATACGATAATTTTTGCAGCGCCCTGGTCTGAGGGAACTGCAAAGGCCCAGTGCGCGCATGCTGTTTATGAGGATGGGGTTGTTGGGAGGTTCTTCAAGGATGCTAAAAAGCATTTAGCAAAAAACGGCAGGATCTGGATCCAGTATTCTGATGCATATCCGAGGAATTATGAGCGATTCCACAATACAATAAAGAAGCACGATTATAGAATTGAGAATGAGTGGAGCTACAGCTGCTTCGATATAATGGTAAAGAAAAGGGCAAAAGTGCTGCTCTATGAAATTAAATCCATGAATTAAAAGATATTGTTCATCATAATTATCTGTGAATCTTAAAGAACTGGTAACAGCCCTTGAAATCAGAAGGCAGTGGAGAGACAAAGATCTCCTTCAGAAAGTCCAGGAGGAACAGCTGGAAAAAACACTTCAGGCAGCATCCCAAACAGAGCATTATGAAAAGCTGTTTGAATCCGGGATAGATTCATTGTCTGATTTTCCCATTACTGAAAAAAACGAGGTTCGCAATAATCCCGAATCCTTTGTCAGAAAGGGGCTTGATAAAAAAAGCTTGAATGTGCTCAAAACATCAGGATCGACCGGCAAGCCGATCAGGATTTACTCTGATGAATATTGTTCAAGATTCCGCAGAAGCCTTGATGATGCTTCTACGGTTGAAAGGGGACGTTCGCCTTTTGATGTAGTTGCAAGGATTGAAGCTCGTGGAAATTATCAAAAACCAAGATATGATTCGAAATTCGGACTGTTCAGGAATATCTTTTTCCATGCTAACGAAGATATGGAAAACATTATTTCAATTGTCAGAAAGAGGAAGGCAAGCACCCTTGGGGGCTATCCCAGCATGATATACCTGATAGCAAAGGCCACCTCTCATGATCCAATTAAACTCAAATCAGTGATCTGCGGAGCAGAAATGCTTACAAAGGAATATAGAAAAACAATAGAGGAATGCTTTGGTGCAAAGGTATTCAATATGTACGGATGCTGGGAATTCGGACCTCTTGGATGGGAATGTCCTGAGGAGCATAACATGCACATCAACACAAATTCGGTCATCCTGGAGATTGTTGATTCAAATGGAAGACCGAAAAAAAGCGGGGTTGGAGAGGTTGTGCTGACTTCTCTTCGGAACATGACAATGCCCCTGATAAGATATAATATCGGAGACCTTGCAAGTTGGGGAGGGGAATGTTCATGCGGAAGGAGCCTCCCCGTTCTCAAATCAATAGAGGGCAGATGCGATGACATGATAACATTGCCCAGCGGAAGAAAGATAACGCCGATGACAATTCTTGTAGAGTACAGGGGGAACATATACAAAGGGATTTCAGAATATCAGATAATCCAGGAGAGGCCGGATCTGTTTGTTGTAAAAGTAGTACCAACCAAAGACGGATTTAAAAATGAAAAAGAGATGAGGGATAGGATAAAGGAAGCCTGTTTTGGCGAGGATGTCACTGTTGAAATAGAGCTGGTTGATAAGATAAAAAAAATAGGTACAAAACAAAGAAGAGATATTTCAAAAGTCAGTTGCTGACATAAGTTGCATCTATTGCAACTTGTGCTGCATCGCGAACCCTCTGATCAGGATCACTCTCAAGAAGCCTCTCAAGTACCGGTACTGCAGTTGTGGCAGTTCCGATGCGCGTGAGTGCATTTGCGCATCCAAGCCTTATATTCGCATCAGAATGTGCAAGGCCTTCTACCAGCGCAGATACTGCAACTGGTCCCATTTCACCAAGAACAGATACAAGACGTCTTCTCTCTGCTGCATCAGTAGTAGACAGTGCAGCAATCAATGGTGCTGGATTTCCAATTGCAACCAGGGCTTCCTGAGCATAATCAGTCATATCAGAGTCAGGAAGAGTGCGCATAAGAGGGGCTATTGATGATTCATCACCAAGAGTTCGAAGTGCCATGGCAGCAGACTGCCTCACTTCAACCTTTGAATCCTGAAGCTTTGATGTGAGAACCGGGGTTGCCCTCTTCACCTGCTTATCGCTTGGGTGAACCCTTCCGATTCCGCCAAGGGTCCAGGCAGCCCCCTGCCTGACTTTCCAGTATGGATCAGATAATGCTTCAATGAGCGGAGGAACAGCAGTGAGCATCTGAACATCCCTCTCATTTTGTTCAACCAGCTCTCCAAGTCCCCAGACAGCAGCTGCCCGAAGATCTCGGTCTTCATCCCCAAGTGCATGCAGCATTCCCGGAATAGCTGAATTGCCCATCTTGATAAGAGCCTGACTCTCTGCATCGAGTGAGCCGCTCTTGCTTTTTGCTGATCTTAGAATCGATAAAACTTTTGCCGTTGCCTGTGAATCCGGAGAAGAACCCCTTATATTTTCTAGCTGCGGAGCGCAACCAGACACAAACAATAATGCAGCTGCTCCAGCCCGCCCTAAAAATCGCCTTCTGTTCAATTTCATAAATACCCCACGAATTAATATATTTAGTAACGTTTAAAAGAACTGTTACTAGGTGGGAAAAGCTGGAAAAAAGAAAAAAGATTATTTTTGGTGCTGTCTCCTTCTGTAAATCACAAAGGCAAACACCAATATGAGAAGCAGTAGCAGCCAGAGCAGCCATGCGCCTATATCATCCAAAATGCTTGTTGGTGGCTTTTCCGGCGCAACCTGTGGCTTTACCAAGGCATCTACAGTAAGCGAATCCACTGTTTCTCCACCCTGAACAAGACTGAATGTGTATTTGCCCTCCATGTTCAGAGGAACTTTGATCTCTCCATTAGAGTCTGTCTTGCCATGGATTCTGCTTCCGTCAGGAAGGACAATCACGATATCGCATTCAATGCATGGATCAGTACCTTCCCTTGCCTTCACTATTCCAGGCTCACCTACAAATGCTGTTTCAGGGCCTTCAAGCTCTGGAACCGGCTCACAGACATGTTCTACGCAGACATACTGCTCAGGACATTCTGGACATCCTTCCTCGCCACATTCATATTCATTCCAGGTGTGGTTTTCTGCATATCCGCACTGTCCTGTGATCTCTTCGCATGATCCGCCTTCTGCACCTTCCTCGATATTGCAGAATTCAGTTGAATCACAGTCCTCATCAGAGGTACATTCAGATGTACATGAATTATCCTTGCAGATAAGGCCTTCCGGACAGTCTGCACTCGAGCAGCACTGGTATTCATTGCACTGGTGATCTTCTATCTCACCGCATTCGCAGTCAACAGGTTCGCACATGTTGTCAACGCAGTGCTCATTTTCTGGACAGTCAAGATCATCTCCACACTCAAGGTCGCAGAGAGGACATTCTATCAGATCTTCATAGAGCGTCTCTGTGAAGTATGCTGATTTCTTGACTGTGATCTTCACTCCGATTCCGCATCCTGGGAATTCGAATTCACCGTCTTCATTGGTTGTTCCTGATGCAACTTCAGCAAGTGAAACTGCATGATCAACAAGCACGGTAAAGCCATCTTTTGGAGTTGTTCCGATTACCCTGACCACATTGCCATCGCAGGTGGATGAGAAGGATATATCAACGCTTGACTTTCCGCCATCGTCATTATCATCATCTTCCGGAGCCTCCAGAATTGCAAATGTGCTGAAGTTGCTTGCATTTGAAAGTGTCAGCGTATTTGAAGGCGCATCAAGCACATCTGGAGTAGTTGACCAGATGGCACCGGTGTATCTTCGGATTTCAAAGCGCCCCTCAGTGTATCCTGGAAGCTCTGCATCAGTCCAGTGCCAGACCAGATTATCAATCACAACTCCGGCAGTAAGATTTGTTATGTTTACAAATTTACTGAGGAAGGATTTTGTACCTGGCAGTGTGCCTGGAAGACCGACAGTAGGTTGTGCTGCCCAGTTGATCGAGTATGCTGAGTTCACAGTGTCAGTTACTGAAAGGTTTGTGAAATTGGTCAGGTTTCCTATCGGGTTGTCGAATATTACCTCGGTCAGTGCAACATCGATTCCTGTTCCGTCTACTACGAAGTCTGGGTTGTTATTGTAGATGTGGTCTCCCATGAGCGTGGTCAGGGTTGAATCATTGATATTGACACCCGCACCAGCATTGTCATGGACCTCGTTGCTATCAAACATGTTTCCATCTGAGGACCCTATGAAGAATCCGTTCAGGGTATTGTTGTATACTTCGTTTTCTGTGAAGTTGTTGCTGCCTGAAGCAGGGAACACATATATTCCGTCAAAGTTGTTCTCAAATGCCTGGTTCAGTGTGAATGTGTTGTTGTTTGAATTGTCCACCCTGAATCCTGCATCATTGTCATGAGCTGTGTTGTTCTCATAGTAGTTGAACTGGGAGCCTGCTGCAAGTCCGAATCCGAATGTATTGTTGTATACTTCGTTTTCCATGAACTGGTTGTTCTGTGAAGAATCAATGTACATGCCAGTGTCATTTGTATTGTATGCAGTATTCAGTGTGAAGTTGTTCGAGTCGATTGTGTGCATCCAGAAACCAGAATAATCAACATCATATGCAGTGTTTGATGTGAAGTTGTTTCCGCTGCTTGTATTGACATAGAATCCGTGGTTTACTCCGCCAGAGTAATCATATGCAGTGTTGTTGAACACCCCGGAGTCATTTGATCCTATGAAAACAAATCCAGTATCATTTATCGGAACCGGAATCAGAAGTGAAATACCTGCTCCAGAGCCGTTTGATGCCGTATTGGATTCTACAGTATTGTTTTCTACAAGGAAGAACACAAATCCGGTTTCGTTGTTTGCAGTGTTTCCAATTATCTGGTTGTTGTTGGAGAACATTGCAACTCCATAACCCATAACAAGATTGCTTGTTGCAGTGTTGTTCAGGACAAAGTTCCATGATGAATTTCCTTGAAGCAGAATACCCATGTTATTGAAAGATGCCAGATTTTCAATGATTGCATTATTCATACTGCCCTGATTCAAAACAAATCCGATTCCGTTTCCACGTGCAATATTGTCTGAAATGACGTTATATGTAGAGTTGTCAAACGAGAAACCTCCTTCCTCATTGACATCCTGTGCAGTGTTGTTTGTGACATTGAGGAAGTAAACATTGTTGAAATCAAATCCTTGGTCATTGGAGCGGATAAGCGTATTGTTTATCACAGTACCGCCGATACAATTGAAGAAGTAATAACCATCAGATTCGTTTCTTGGCATGTAATTGAATGCAAAGTTGCTTGCAAGATACAGATCATCCACATCTACAAACACATAACCGACATCATCAGAGTCAGGAGCAAGGAAGATCATTCCATTGCCAGAGCCGTTTTCTGCCCTGTTGAATGTTACGTTCGGCCTACTTACATCGTAGAATGCAAATCCGGTATCATTGTATGCCCAGTTCCTGGTGAATATGTTGTCGTCTGCACCATTAGTTGCTGCAAATGATACAACTCCGTTTTCATAACCAATGTTGTCTGCAATCAAGTTCCTCAAAGATGCAGGTTCGTTTGACAGAATACCCGTGTCATTGTTGAAGTATACTGTGTTGTTCAGAACCTGGTTGTCTGGGGACTCTTCAAGATAAATTCCGTTCTCAGAGTTGTTGTAAGCAATATTCTCACGGAAGACATTGTTGCTTCCCTGGTCAACGAATATGCCGTCCCCTTCTGCAGAATTGTACAGAGTGCTTGAGGTAACATTCGAATATGTCATGTTCAGGAAGTAGATTGAATCAAGCACCGTATCATAGATAGTAACATTGTCAATAACATCCTCTGTTGATTCGTAGAGGTAAGCACCAAATGAATAATTGGTGATGCTTGGACAGTTCTGGATTGTTACGTTTGAATAGTCAACTGCAAGTGAACCATTGATTGCAAATGCTGTTGAATTGCTTGTTCCGTTGTTTGTGATATTGAATCCATTACAGTCAAAGACAACATCATTTGATGCAATCTTGATACATGCAAGATCAAGGTCTGCTTCTGGAATTTCAGAAACATCGTTTGAAGCTCCGTATGTATGGCCCAGAAGCTGGTATGTGCCAGGTGCTGTAATCGGAGCCCAGCATCCGTTGTTCTGGACAATTGCAAATGTGCTGAATTCATCTAGATCAGTGAGGCTCAGGGTGTTTGCTCCGGTATCCGGAGTGTTGTTCATGACCACCCATCCATCAGTGGTGTTGTGCTTTCTGATCTCAAAGAGATTTTCATTGTAGGCTGCTGATTCAGCATCAGTCCAGTGCCATACCAGATAATCAATCACAACCCCTGGAGTGAGGTTTGTAATGTTGACAAACTTTCCTTCAAAGGATCTGGTAGTTGGCGGAAGGCTTGGAAGTCCAGGAGTAGGCTGGTCTGTCCAGTCCATTGAATATGCTGAATTCACGGTGTCGGTCACTGAGATATTGGTGAAGTTGGTGAGGTTCCCATTTGGATTGTCAAACAGGACTTCAACCAATGTAACATCTATTCCGGTTCCATTGACAGTAAAGTCAGGATCATTGTTGTAGAGGTGATCCCTGATGAGGGTCGTGGTGTTCGAGTCCTGGATATAGACACCGCCCATGGTGTTGCTACTTACATTGTTCAGGGACAGGGTGTTCAGCTCTGCCTCTGAGATAAGCATGATACCAAGAGAGTTGTTGAACACTGTATTGTTTGTGAGGGTGTTGTTGCTGCTGTTACTCAGGAGCATACCGACAACGCCACTGTCAAGTACAACGTTGTTTTCCATGCTGTTGTTTGCTCCTCCAAGAAGGCCCATACCAAAGATACTGTTGTCATAGACCAGATTGGATATGAATGAATAATTGCTGAGGTTCGTTCCAAAGAGAAGAATTCCGGCGTCATTTTCATAGGCAGTGTTGTTGAACAGGACACTGTTGCCGACTATAGAGAGTTCATCCTCGTCGGAATTAACAATTAAACCAACATCACTATTGTTGTATGCCAGGTTGTGCATGACATTGGTATTTAGAAGGACCATGTCGAGCCCATCGGCATTTCCATATGCAGTGTTGTATGAGATATTGTTGTTGCTGCCTCCGGTGTTGAAACCTGCCTCGGTATTATCATATGCCAGATTGTCCTCCAGAGAACTTAGGAAGAATCCAGAAACATTGTATCCATGTGCAGCATTATCATATGCAGTATTGTTGGTTATGTTGAAGAAACGGGACTGGTTTATGTGGAAACCGTTGTCATTGTCATATGCAAGATTATCAAGTACATCAAGAGATTCTATTGAAAGGTTTTCACCACTCAAAAGGAATCCGTCTCCGGTGTTTCCATATGCAGTGTTGTTTCTTACTGTGCTGTTGTCAGAATAATATGGCCCGAATCTTCCAGAGCCAGATCTCATGACAAAACCGTCATCAGTGTTGTCATAAGCCATGTTGTCCTCAACAGTTGTTTCGTATGAAACAAGATCAAAACCGTCATCAGTGTTGTTGTATGCAACATTATCGAAGAGCCTGTTGAGGCTTGCATTATCCAGATAGAATCCATCTGCGGAGTTGCTGTAGAGCGTGTTGAGTGATGCATTGATTCCTGATCCGGTGGAAATCGAAATACCCTCCAGGTTGTTGTATGCTGTGTTGCTCACAAAGCTGGTCGAATACAAGTCAATGTGCCGGAATCCGGAGTTTGTATTGTTGTATGCGACATTATCCTGCAGTAGGTTTGAGTATGAGTTTCTCAGGATAACACCATTATCATTGCTGTGGAATGTGCTGTTCTGGACTGTAGTGTCATTGACACCGACTCCAAAGAGGCCGATATCATAGAGTGATGCCTCGCAGTTGAGAAGGGTTATGTTGTCATATCCAGGATAGAAGGTGATACCAACCATTCCGCTTGGAGCAGAATCATGGGTCACTGTGTATCCATCACAATCAAATGTTACGTCAGATGAATTGATGTATATACATGTGTTTGTTATGGTTGGGAATCCAATAATTGAAACAGAGTTTGGAGCGCCAGAATAATCCACTCCCTGTGTGTATGAGCCTGGAGCAGATATTACAGGACAATTATTGTTCTGCAATATACCAAAGCTGCTGAAACTGCTTAGGTTTGTTGCAACTATTGTGTTGGAGCCTGCTGTGAGAGTTGAATTTGCAACTTCGCTCCATGAACCGTCATGATGCCATAGTTCAAAGTTGTCTTCATCAAAGCCAGCCAGCTCCCCGTCATGCCATTTCCATTGGATGCCGTCTATTACTACGCCAGGGGTGGCATTAGTTATTTCAATAAATCCTTTGAACTGGTCATAGGCATTTGGAAGAGCTGCTGGAGTACCAGTCCAGTTGATAGTATATTCTGTTCCAAGCTCGACATAATCTGCGATTGTCAGGTTTGTGAAGTTCTGGTAATTTCCTGCAGGATTGTCGATGATCACGTTTGCCGCAATAAACCCAAAGCCAATCGATGTTGGGTCGCTTGGTGCTGATAGGTTGAGGTCCATTCCATTGTTGTAGAGATGGTCAAATGACATCTGGAAGACGCTGTTCCTGCTGTAGACACCATGTAGCGTGTTGTCGTAAATCTCATTGCCAGCAAGATCATTGTTGTTGCTTACATATGGAGCAAAGATAGTTGCATAATAGGAAATAATTGAAACACCGCCCTGGTTCCCATATATATTATTAGAGAACAGGTCGTTGAATTTGCTTCCGCCGCCCGGTGCGCCGGTAAAGCCAACACCGACCTGTGAATTGTCATAAATGTCATTTAGGGTCATGGTGTTGTTGCTTGAATCAGTAAGATAAATTCCGTTGCTGTTGTTGTAGACAGTATTGTTGGTGATGTTGTTCAATGTAGAATTGTGAAGATACATACCATCCCCGGTGTTGTTGCATGCAACTGAATCGTTTATGTTGTTTGAACTTGATGAATTTAGGGTAATTCCGTGTCCTGTGTTGTTGCAGAAATATGATGGGTCGATGAGGTTGCCGGTTGAATTTACAAGCTGAAGACCATCTCCTCCATTGTTCGATGAGGTTCCATCAATAAAGTCGCTGTTTGCTACCCAGTTCATTGCAATACCGTCACCGGTGCTTCCAGTAACGACATTTCCATCGAAATAAGCGTTGTTAGTGCTGTTAAGCTGCATACCATATAGCGTGCTTCCGGTAATTACGTTGTCGGTGTAGTTGTTGGACAGATCAAAGTAGCCTGCTATACCAACTCCGCAGTTTGATATCTGGTTTCCATCTATTACGTTCAGTGATGCATAATTGACACCTTCACTGAACCATGTCTCAAGATAGACACCATTGTTTGAGTTTCGGACAATGTTGTCCTGGAAGAGAGCCCCGTCGCCACCGCGGGTGTGGAAACCATCACCGCATGTGTCAGCTGTGTTGTTTATAAAATCTGTTGGTCCGCCTGAATATGGTTGTGAATAGCATGAATCGCTGCAGTTGTATGCGACATTCCTCCGGAGTTCGGCTGAGTTTGAAGCATAACATCTTGGAGAATTGTATGCATAGTTGTCTGTAACCACGTTGTTGCTGCCAAAGAGGAATGCGGCACTCCATATTTCGCCTGAGGCAGTTGCGTTGTTGAACCTTATTGTGGAGTTCATGACAGGATAGAAGAAACC
>Ga0180432_10004408_pt1 | contig 19363 bp, 8 predicted proteins | sample SS_ome_10_FD_132414 | JGI IMG/M metagenome (GOLD analysis project Ga0180432, IMG submission 132414) | Hypersaline lake sediment archaeal communities from the Salton Sea, California, USA - SS_1_MS_2 metaG | ecosystem: Environmental > Aquatic > Non-marine Saline and Alkaline > Hypersaline >...
CCGTAATACTCGGTCTGGCCCGTGCCGTCGGGGTTCATCTGGAATAGCGGCTGCGGATAAAGCTGGCCGCGGTCGTTGTAGTCCCATCGCGTGTAGACCACGCGGCCGTCGTCCAACAGTTGCGGATAGTTCGTCGCCACCTGATCGTATCCCAGCCGACGCATGTACTTGCCGTCCTTATCGCAACGATACATGCTGCTGGTCTCGGTGAACCAGCAATCGGTGGTTTGGATGCAACGTGTCGAGTTGAAGAGAATGTCGCCGCCGGGCAGGTAGATGCACTCGTAATCGGCGAAACCCAGGCCGAACGTGATTTGGCGGATCTTCTTTGTCGCAAGGTCCATTTCGTAAATGTGGAAATCGTCCTGACGGTCCGATTTCTTCCAGGAGAAGAGCACCTTCTTGCCATCGAAGGAAACGTCCGGATCGCGGATCAGCCCGCGAGGCGCATCCAGCAGTGTCTCGACTTGCATCGTCTTCAGATCGAGCACGCACAGCGCCGCCCCTGGCACGAACACCCGCTCGTGTTGGGCGTCGGACAGGGCTTCGGTATACGCGTAGTGCGAGGCTCCGATGATGAAGTGCTTGACGAATACCAGCTTGTCGCATTGCTCAAGCACGGGCGCCAGCCGCTTGGCTCGCCGCTTCATGGCCGCCTTTTCATATTCCGCCGCCCACTGGTCGCTGGCGGGAGTTGGAGCATCGCCGTCGAGTTCCTCGTATACACTCTCAAGAGCCTTCTTCTCAAGCTCCGCCGCCGCGCCGGTCAAGGCGCCGCCGCACTCGTCGCCCAGGTCCTGAACGAGCCAGTCGAACTGCATGGGAAATTGCTCGGCCAGTTGCTTCAAAGCCTGCTCGGCGTTGGCACCGCTGCCGCGAATCTCCGCCACGACTTCCGCGAAGCTCTTCGCCGGGGCTTCCTTTGCGGCATCTTCGGCCATGGACCAAGATGATAGCAGAGTCAAACAAAGGACCGGAAGCAAGAAACGCGCGGCGGCAAACAGACGTGACATTGGGCGGGGCCTTTCCGTGGGAGGGATCTTTGGGGTGGGATAGCTTCTCTAGCTACTATCGATTGTACACTATTTGGGAATTGCGTTCCACAGTCGCCGCAATGCTCGCGGGAGAAGTGAAAAGTCGATTGTCGGGTGGCCGGGGTTTCAGATGCGAGGCACGAGCCTCGGTGCCTCAGACGTGAATCAGCGGGACTTCACCACTCGTTCCTCGTGGTTCATCTCAGCCACCCCCATTCGTACCACGGCCCGAAATCGACTTTGCAGTTCTCCCGAAAAGACTACGCAACTTGTGGACTTTGAGGCGATTTCCGCTAAAATGCGTGATGAGCGTTGCGTATCGAAAGAACGAGGCCGACCGACGGGAGGACGGCTTTGCGGGCCTCCCCGGCATATTCAAGCCTTCGGTGGATACGCAACCGTCAATAGTCACGTGAAATCAGCGCACAATGCGACGCGGTACTGTCCGTGAAGGGTGTGTGCGAAGAACGCTGACCTAATCCATGAACTTAGGCAAGGATCGGATATGGCGATCTTCCAAGTTTTCCGGAAAGTCTCGGGCAGGCGGCGACGCGAGCATCAACCGCGGGCGCGGCTGGCAATCGAACAATTCGAATCGCGAGTGATGCTCGATGCGATCGGGCTGGTCGATCCGGTCTTCGCGCCCGACACACCGCGGCAGTACGTAGCCGAGATGATGGAGACGATCGAGGCTGCAGCCATCGCAACCGCGGCCGTCGGAAAAATGCCCGGCATCTCGGCCTTTCAGTTTGACGATGGAGATCGCTGGAGCAATACGTCCAGCCAGGGCGGCGGTTTTAGCCAGGGCGACCCCACCACTCTGACTTGGAGCATCGTCCCCGACGGCACATCGATTTACGGCTATGCCGACGAACCGACGTCGCCCAGCGATCTGCAGGCGTCACTCAACGCAATCTATGGAGACGTCGGCGTCTGGCAACCGATCCTTCAGCAATCGCTCGACCGCTGGGGTGAGCTGTCCGGCATTACATACGTTTATGAGCCGAACGACGACGGTTCGGCTTGGACGGCGTTTACCGTTGCGCCGGGCCAGACCGGCGTGCGGGGTGATATTCGTATCGCGGGCCACAATATCGATGGAAACTCCGGGACACTGGCCTACAATTTCTTCCCCGATCTTGGCGACATGGTCATCGACACCGGTGACATGACGGGCTTAAATCCATTTTTCGGCAGCACGGCCGGCGACTCTCTTCGCCTGCGCAATGTAGTAACCCACGAATCGGGCCACGGACTGGGCGTGGAACACGTCGAATCGAGCGACGCGGACTTCCTCATGGAACCGTATATCAACCTTAACTTCGACGGACCCCAATATGACGACATCCTGGCCATCCATCGCGGCTATGGTGACAAGAACGAAATCGTCGGCAACGACTCCTCTTCGTCGCCAACCGATTTGGGCACGATTCTAGGCGGGCAGACGGTAATCGTCGGCGCCGACGCCATTGATGCCGTGGTCGCGGCCACCGATGTCGATTTCGTGAGCATCGACGACAGTTCGGACATCGACTACTACAGTTTCACGGTCGACGCCGATTCGACGCTAGATGTAACCCTCACGCCGTTGGGGCCGACATACAACCAGGGGCCGGAAGGCGGTTCGCAGTCTTCGTTCAATGGCGCCGCCCAGAGCGACCTGTCGCTCGCCGTGGTCGACCTAAACGGCACGACGGTCCTCGCCAGCGCCAACGCGGCCGGACTGGGTGGAAGCGAAATCATCCTCGGCGTGGGGCTGGCGGACGCGGGAGAGTATTTCGTCCGCGTGACCGGCGCCGACAACGCCGCGCAGTTATACCAGTTGGATGTTTCGGTATCCACCATTGTGGTCAACGGGCCGACGGCCGTTGACGACAGCGACTCGGTGGCCGAAGACGGCAGCGTGGCGATCGACGTGTTGGCCAACGATACGGCCGGCGACGCCGCCATCGATCCAACGACCGTTCTCGCGTCGGCCGGAGCCAACGGCAGCACGAGCGTCGATGCAACAACCGGCGTTGTTACCTACTGGCCGGATGCCGACTTCAACGGAACCGATTCCTTCAGCTACACGGTCCGAGACGTAAACGGCAACGCAAGCAACGCGGCGACCGTCAGCGTGACGGTCACTCCGGTTACGGATTTCAACATCGCCGCACTGGATGCGGACAAGTTGGAAGGCGACGGCGGCACGACGCCGTTCACATTCGAGATTTCACTGGACTCGGCGGCAACCTCGACGGTAAGCGTCGACTGGGCGGTTGACTCCGGTGGCGACGTCGATGCGACCGACTTTGGCGGCGTACTGCCTTCCGGCTCCGAGTCCTTCAGCGCCGGAGAGACCATCCGCACGATTACTATCGACGTAAGCGGCGACCTGACCATCGAAAACGACGAAGCATTCTCGGTCAGCCTGTTCAACCCGGTCGGCGCCGATATTCGGACCGGTACCGCCGGCGGCAACATTCGGACCGACGACCTGCCGCCGGTTGATACATTCGTCGACGTCGCCAACTCGGAAAGCACGCTGGAAGGAACCACCGATGGCACGTTCCTCGACACTCACGACGCGGACGGCGTTTCCGAGTCGATTAGCGAAAATCAGACGCCCGGCCCCAGAAAGTCGAGCTTGGAACACTCCTGGAACATCGACGTTACCGGCGGCGACATCTCGGTGACGTGCGAGTTGATCGCCGGGCATAACAGTTCGGCGGAGTCGTTTGAGTTCGAGTACTCTGACGGTTCGGCTTGGCAGTCGCTGGTGACGTTGAACTCCACGGAGATGACCTCTTACAGCGTCACGCTGCCGCCGTCGCTCAGCGGTCCCGTCACGGTTCGCGTGGTCGACACCCGGGACAGACCCGTCGATCCCGTCGACAGCGTACTGGTGGACTATTTGGCAGTCGTCAGCCAATCCGTCGGTACGGTTGATTATCCGCCGACAATCACGGATGTGCTTGTTGCATCCACGAATTGGAGTCCGGCGTTCAAAGCGGAAATTGCCTCGTCGCACGGTGACGAGGATGGGTTCTATCGAATTCCGGTAGGTGATACCGGCCAACTCGCGCCCTTGCCGTGGAGGGGGGTTGACCAGATTAGAATCGTCTTCAGCGAGGATGTAGCCGTCTCGCAAGGCGATCTTGATCTCCTGGGCGCCAACGTGCCGACCTACGCGTTTGCGGGTTTCAGCTACGATCCCAGCAGTTTCACCGCTACCTGGACAGTGTCTCAACCTCTTGACGCGGACAAACTGCTTGTCGATTTAAGCGACGCGGTTCAGGACACCACCGGCAATTCTCTCGACGGCCAGTGGTCGGACGGCGCGAGTATTTATCCATCCGGAGACGGTGCTGCCGGCGGCAATTTCCAGTTCCGCTTCGATGTCCTGCCCGGCGACGCCAACCAGAGCGGCATGACGAATGTCCGGGATGGGTTGGGGCTTCGGGGACGGATAGACACGGTCCCCGGCGATGCGGGCTACTCGGCCATGTGGGACTTCAACGGCGACGGCACTATTGATGTTGCCGGCGACGACGGGGCGATTCGCGACAACATGTTCACTTGGCTGCCCGACGGCGCGCCGGTGTGGCCGTCTTCGACGACTGAAAGTAGCGGAGGTATCGTCGTGCCGGCCGCGGCCGTGCAGGCCGGCGAATCCGACATGGCTGGGCCGTTTTCATCACTGCCCGCGGCGACCTCGACATCGACCATCGCGGTACGGCAACCATTGTTCACCGGCCTGGCGAGGTTGGGGCCGCTATCGTTCGTGCAGCATCTGGAGATCACCAATACGCGGCCAGTACTTCAGCCGCCGATTGCCACTCTTCTGGAGCCTTCCTTGCACCCGAGTACGCGAGTTTCCGAGTCCGCCGATGCCGTCGCGCCGACGGCGTCCGCGCCGGCCGCGAACATCCGAGATGCGGCACTCGAAGAGATCTCCGTCGAGTTGGACGACTCCGATCAGGACACGCAACCATCGAACCACATCGCCGACCACTTCTTCGCCGACATTCTCCATGGGCCGCGCGCGAAGGCCGGGCAACAATGGCGGCGTCTGGTTGATTCCGCAATAGGAGAAGCGTATATAGCTTGGCGTCGCTGATCTGATATTGTCCCTAGCGCGGCATGGCCGCAACCAATGTCGCCCATAGTCGCCTTTCGCTCCGCGAAAGTAAGCGTGTGCAAACAGTTGGCATCAACTACCTTAAGCCGTCGTGCCCGAGTATCTTTGTTAAAAACTTAACGATGTTTGAGGTTAGTAGTATAGAGGATTAGCCTCGTACCCTTTGACATTCCCAAAGGTTCATCACGGAACTGCGCGCCTGGGGAGTTGAGAAGGTGCTTTGGGCCTCCCGTGCCCGGTGTTTTCAGCTTGTAACCGTTCACGCACCTCTGGGAAAGAGGAAACCACTGAGAGCACCGAGGACACGGAGAATCAGACTTTCGATCGCGTTACGCGGTCATCGAACAATTTGGTATTGAAGTTAATCAGCAGTCCGGTCGTTATGCCTGACATCTTCAAATAGGTTAGGAGCGGCCGACAAACAGCTTCCCGGATCGGGTGGCTGGGGCAAAGCGCAGCGGTGCCCCGGACGGCCAATACTGGGGCATCGATGCTCGTGCCTCGGATCTCAGCCCCAGCCACCCATTTCGGTAAATCGGGAAGCTATTAATCGGTCGTCCCTAACCCATGCGGTCAAGGATCGCTTCGACGCTCAAGGGATCACGATTCCCTTTCCCGCGGCGCGATGTGCATACGCATCCAGAGTCCGTACCGACCTGATCGTCGGCGCGAGATCGGGTTCGGTGTCGCTGCTGCCTTCCAGCGTGTTTCGCATCGCTAGTCCCACGCAAAACACCTCGTGGGAAACACACGAGAAAACCGCCGCCAATCCGCAAGCTGCGTGGACGATCCCCGTCTTGCTGGGCGCCAATAGCGACTACTTCAAACACTATCGCTACGCAAACGAGCGGAGTCCTTCCTTGAGCGAGGGGGCGGAGATCGCCGACTCGCTCGGCCTCGGTGCTGAAAACGCGGGCACTTCAACCAAAAGTTTCTCCCCGATTAGCCCTATTTGATATTAGTGTGGTAGTCTTGCAGGCTTTTTCCTCGTTCTCGCCCCTTGCGACAGGCGGCAATACCCTTGGCGGCGGCCACGGCGGCGGCTAGCGTTGTGACATAAGGTATCTTGCATTTTATTGCCGCTTGGCGGATGTAGGAGTCATCGGCCTTGCTTGCCTTGCCTCGCGGCGTGTTGATTACCAATTGGATGTCGCCGTCGATGATTGCGTCGCCGATGTTCGGGCGACCCTCGCGCATCTTCACGATCGGCTCGGAATCGATCCCGTTTTCGGCGAGGAATGCCGCGGTTCCCTTGGTGGCCTTGATGGAGAACCCTAGTTCGGAGAAGCGGCGGGCGACCTCTCGAACAGCCGGCTTGTCTCTGTCGGCCACGGTGATAAGCACGGTGCCCTCGAGCGGCAATTGCAGCCCCGTGGCTTCCTGCGATTTATAGAAAGCCATGCCGAAGGAATCGGCCATTCCCAGGACCTCGCCCGTGCTGCGCATCTCCGGTCCCAGCAGGGGATCGACACCGTGATACATATTGAAGGGAAAGACGGCTTCCTTGACGCCGAAGTGGGGGACCGATTTGCGACTGAGATCCAAGTCCGAAAGTTTCTTGCCGAGCATGATCTGCGCGGCGATATTGGCCATCGGGATATTGCAGACCTTCGAGACTAACGGCACCGTGCGACTGGCGCGAGGATTGGCCTCCAGGATGTACACAGTATCCTCGTGGATGGCATACTGGATGTTCATCAACCCCACCACGTTCATCTCGATAGCGATCTTGCGGTTGTACTGATAGATCGTGTCGATGTGCTTCGGCGGGATGCTGATCGGCGGAATCACGCAAGCCGAGTCGCCCGAGTGAACACCGGCCAGTTCAATATGTTCCATGATGGCCGGCACGAAAGCATCCTCTCCGTCGGCAATCGCGTCGGCTTCCACCTCGATGGCGTTTTCCAGAAACTTGTCGATGAGGATCGGCCGCTCGGGTGAGACGTCGACCGCGGCGGCCACATACCGCTTGAGCATCTGCTCGTCGTGTATGACTTCCATGGCCCGACCGCCGAGTACGAAGGATGGACGCACCATCAACGGATAGCCGATCCGCTCGGCGATCTCAAGCGCGTCATCGAGGTTGCTTGCCATGCCGGACTCGGGCTGGGGGATGCCCAACTTTTGCATTACTTGTCGGAAGCGGTCGCGATCCTCGGCCAAATCGATCGTTTCGTGGGAGGTTCCCAGAATGTTCACTCCGGCTTCGGCCAAGTCGGCCGCAAGATTCAAAGGCGTTTGACCGCCGAATTGCACGATAACCCCCTCGGGCTTCTCCTTTTCGTAGATACTCAACACGTCTTCGACGGTCAACGGCTCGAAATACAGCTTGTTCGAGGTGTCGTAGTCGGTCGAAACGGTTTCCGGGTTGCAGTTGACCATGATCGATTCGATGCCCGCATCGCGTAGGGCGAATGCCGCGTGTACGCAACAGTAGTCGAACTCGATACCCTGCCCGATACGGTTGGGACCGCCGCCGAGGACCATTACCTTGCGGTTTGGCGAGGCCTCGGTCGTGTCCTCGGCGTTGTAGGTCGAATAGTAGTATGCGGCATCGTCGACGCCGCTTACGGGAACCGCGTGCCAGCCTTCGACCATGCCGGCGGCCTTGCGTTGCTGACGAATATCTTTTTCCGGCACATCGAGCAACATGGCGAGGTACTTGTCGGCAAAACCGTCTTTCTTGGCTTGGATCAAAAGGTCGTCGGGCAACTCGCCGCCTTTGTGCTTGAGAATCTCCTCCTCCAAGTCGACGAGTTCCTTCATCTGCTCGATGAACCAGGCCTTGATGTGCGTCTGTTCGTGAAGGGTTTGCACGTCGGCGCCTTTGCGAAGTGCTTCGTACATGATGAATTGCCGTTCGGACGAAGCGTGCGCCAGCATGCTCATCAATTCGTCCAGCGAACGCTCGTTGAAGTCCTTGGCGAACCCCAGACCGGAGCGACCGATTTCCAGCGAGCGAATGGCCTTGAGGAAAGCTTCCTTGTAGTTCTTGCCCAGGCTCATGACCTCGCCGACGGCTTGCATCTGCGTGCCGAGCTTGTCTTCCAATCCGTCAAACTTCTCGAATGCCCAGCGGGAGAACTTCACGACCACGTAATCTCCCGACGGGGTGTACTTCTCCAGCGTGCCGTCGCGCCAATATGGAATCTCGTCCATGGTCAGTCCGCCGGCCAGAAGCGAGGAGACATAGGCGATGGGGAAACCGGTCGCCTTGGAGGCCAGCGCCGAGGAACGCGAGGTGCGGGGGTTGATTTCGATCACCACGACGCGGTCGGTTTTCGGATCGTGGGCGAACTGGACGTTCGTGCCGCCGATGACTTGTATCGCCTCGACAATGTCGTAGGCGTACTTCTGAAGCCGCTGTTGCAGTTCGGGGGAGATGGTGAGCATGGGGGCCGTGCAGTATGAATCGCCTGTGTGTACACCCATGGCGTCGACGTTTTCGATGAAGCAAACGGTGATCATCTGGTTCTTGGCATCGCGGACGACCTCTAGTTCGAGCTCTTCCCAGCCGAGCACCGATTCTTCGACGAGAACCTGACCGACGTAGCTGGTGGCAAGCCCGCGAGTGGCCACGGTGCGGAACTCGTCCATGTTGTATACCAATCCCCCGCCGGCTCCACCCATGGTATATGCCGGGCGGACAACGCATGGCAGTCCGATTTCCTCGACGATTCTCTCGGCCTCCTCCAAGCTTTCGGCAACTTCGCTACGGGGCATCTCAATGCCCAGCTTGTCCATCGTGTCCTTGAATGCTTGGCGGTCCTCGCCGCGTTTGATGGCGTCGACTTGAACGCCGATGACCTTTACACCGTGCTCGTCGAGTACTCCGGTCTTGGCAAGTTCGGAGGAGAGGTTCAAGCCCGTCTGCCCTCCTAAGTTGGGTAACAGGGCGTCCGGTTTCTCCTGCTCGATGATCTCGGTCATGGCCGCCACGTTGAGCGGTTCGATGTAGGTCACGTCGGCCGTGCCGGGGTCGGTCATGATGGTGGCCGGGTTGGAGTTGGCCAACACGATTTCGTACCCTAGACTCCGTAGCGCCTTGCAGGCTTGCGTTCCCGAATAGTCGAATTCACATGCTTGGCCGATAACGATTGGTCCGGAGCCGATGATCATTACCTTGTTGATGTCTTCGTGTTTTGGCACGGCTTGTAGCTCCTTGGTACGTGTTTTTTGTGTTTTGGCGGTAGGCTAACTCGGGCGGCGAAGCCATTTTCGGCACACCGCGATGTTATGGCGCTCGCGATTCTAGGGGGCAGCAATCGCGTGCGAGGCATCCCGGGAGGCACGGTTCCGGCATGGGCTACCCCGCGGGGAAGGCGCAATCCCTTGCCTGGCAATGTGTTACACACGCGACCGGCGGGCGCATAAGCACGCCGCAAGCGAGCATTAGCAAAGCTAACATCAGTCAGCCCGGTTGAGAACCCCCGGCGCGCGAGAAAATCAGCAATACTCGCCGGGTTCCCGACTGCCGTTTCGCGTCTCCAGTACGCCGATCGGTTGCCTTGCTTTCAGGCGTCTACGCGGAACACCCCTCCGACCTTGCGCATCCGAAACCCTTGCCCAGGTTGCACTGCGCGCAGGAATCGGACCAGTCCTCGTTCATCGAGAGTTGGGACTCGCATTTCCCGCAGAAGTATTCTTCTCCGGTCTTCATCGGCCCGTCGCAGGGGGTTATGGTCATGGGACACAGGTCGACGCAACTGAGGCACATCTTGCAGAAGGAAGGTTTTTCGCCGAATGGGAAATCGACTTGCCGCTGCTTCCCTCGACCGACGAAACCGATAGCCTTGGCCTGCCACATCTCGCCGCAAACCCGAACGCAACGACCGCACAAGACGCAGTTGTTGTTGCGGAACGAGTATCGGACGTTCTTCACGCCGCAACGCACGGCGATGTCTTGTATCGCTTTTGAATTAGGAGCTTCGGCCACGAGCATTTCGGCGATGTTCTTTCGCAGTCGGCGAATCTTGTCGGAATTGGTCAAGACGACCATTCCTTCCTGGACTTCGAGAGTACACGAAGTGGTAACTTTTGCCCGACCGTTCTTCACGACCTCGACAATACACAACCGGCAGGCGCCGAGAGCCGTGAAGTTGGGCATGTGACATAGATGGGGAATGCAGGTTCCGTATGCCAATGCCGTGTCGAGTACGGTGTTACCTTTTGTAGCGCTAACTAATGCTCCATCGAGCGAGATTTGCACGAACTCTTGCATTTTATTCTCCTTAAGCCGGCCGAGCCGGAACCATTTATGACCGTTATCATCCTCTCGCCGCTTTTCGCGCGGGTTGAGTTCTCGGTTGCCTAGACGACTATTGCAGCGTCGAACTTGCACGTATCGTGACAAATGCCGCACTTGGTGCATATCTCTTGGTCGATGGTGTGCGGTTGTTTCTTTTCTCCGCTTATGACATCGTGTGGGCAGGCTTTGGCACACAAGCCGCAGCCGTTGCACTTATCCGGATCGATTTTGTAGCTGATCAACTCGCGGCACACGCCCGCGGGGCATTGGCCGTCATTGATATGCGCTTCATACTCCTTGCGGAAGTATTTCAAGGTGGAAAGCACCGGATTTGGAGCCGTTTTCCCCAAGGCGCAAAGTGAAGTTTCGGCGATGGTTTCGCCGAGTTCTTCCAGTAGATCAAGATGCTCGGGACGTCCCCGTCCCTGCGAAATATCCGTGACGATCTCCAGCATTCGATCGACGCCGACCCGGCAGGGCACGCACTTGCCGCACGATTCGTCTTGCAGGAACTCAAGAAAGTACTTGGCAACGTCGACCATGCAAGTCTTTTCGTCCATGACGACCATGCCGCCGGAACCGACCATCGAACCCGCTTTGTCGAGCGTGTCGAAATCGATCTTCAAGTTGAATTTGCTCACCGGCAGGCATCCACCCGACGGGCCGCCGGTTTGCACGGCCTTTACCTTGCCGCCTTCGGGCGCGCCGCCGCCGATGTCGAAGACGACCGTGCGTATCGAGGTTCCCATGGGCACCTCGACCAGTCCGGTGTTCTTCACCTGGCCTGTCAGTGCAAAAACCTTCGTGCCGGTACTGGTCTTGGTTCCCTTGGCGGCGAACCACTCGCCGCCGTTATCGATAATGCCGGGAATGTTGGCCCAGGTCTCCACATTATTGAGATTGGTGGGACGATCCCAGAGGCCCTTTTCGGTAGTGTGGATATCCTTGGGCGAAGGTTCTCCCACTTTCCCTTCCAAAGAAGCCATCAGCGCGGTCGACTCGCCGCAAACGAACGCACCGGCCCCGCGGGCGATCTCCACGTCGAACGAGAAACCCGAGCCGAGGATGTTATCGCCGAGCAGACCGTACTGGCGAGCCTGTTCGATTGCTACTTGCGAGTGTTTCAGGGCGAGCGGGTACTCGTTGCGGATGTACATGGCGCCTTGATTGGAGTCAATCGCGTAGGCGCCGATGATCATGCCTTCGATGACACTGTGCGGGTTGCCTTCGAGAATGCTCCTGTCCATGTAAGCGCCGGGATCGCCTTCGTCGGCATTGCAGATCACGTATCTACCCTGGCCGTTGGCGGCGGCTCGACAACTTTCCCATTTTCGCCCGGTGGGGAAACCGCCACCGCCGCGACCGCGAAGTCCGGAAGTCTTGACTTCGTCGATAACCGCCTCTGGATTTGCTTGAGCGAGGACTTTCGCCAGGGCCTTGTACCCGCCGCCGGCGATATAGTCCTCGATCGATTGAGGATCGAGCTGCTTGTTCCGGCCGATGAGAACCTGATCCTGGGCGGCATAGAATGGGATTTGGGATTCGGTCTTTGCCACCTCTCCGGTGCCGGGATCGGTGTAGAGAAGCCGCTCGACTGCTTCACCGCCGACGATTGTTGTTTCTACTATTTCGGCCGCATCCTCGGGGCTGACATGGCAGTAGAAGATGTTGCCCGGCTCGATTACCATAAGCGGACCCTGTTCGCAAAAACCGTGGCAACCGGTAACTTTCAGATCTACGTCGTCGGCGAGTTCCTTCTTGGCGAGTTCCGCCTTGACGGCCTCGACCACGGCCTTGCAACCGGAAGCCTGGCAACCGGTTCCGCCGCACATGGTAATGCTTTTGACGATGGTCTGCCGTGCCGAGACCAGTGTCTCTCGCAATGTGTTAAGTTCGCTTTCAGTGCTTAGTCTAGACATTTTCTAGGGCCTCCTGCTCGGCGTCGCGGAACGACTGGATAAGCTTGCGAAGCTTGCCTGGTGTCATATGGTGGTAATACGTGCCGTTTACAACAACGACCGGTCCCAGGGCACAAGCGCCCAGGCAATTGACGCTTTCGACCGTGAAGAGTTGGTCTTCGGTCGTTTCGCCGGCTTCGATTCCCAACTGGCCGGAAACCTCGTCGATCATGCGGTGGGAACCGCGAACATGGCAAGCCGTTCCCATGCAAACGGTGATTATGTATTTCCCGCGAGGCTTCAGACTGAATGCCTTGTAGAAGCTGGCCACTCGATAGACTTCGATCAGCGGCACACACAATCGTTCGGATACCGCGTGCATGGCATCCTCGGATATGTAACCCTGTGTCTCCTGAATGTCCTGGAGGCACTCGATCAGAAACCTTGGCTCGCCCGCACGAGCGTCAATGATCTCTCTTAGCTTGTCGTTGACAGCGGTTATCATATTCTGTTTCTCCTCGGGTGAGGGTTTGACTGTTTGAATTAGCAACTGCCGGACGTGCCGACTGTGTACGCATCGAAGTTAGAACACAATTCTGCATTTTTCGCTTTCTCCGCGAATCCCGAAAAACATGCTTCGCGCATCAAGAAATACGCAAGATACAGCTGCCGAACAGCCGCTTTGCTGAATCCTGAAAAGCATGTTGGCGACAGCGCGATATCGCGTAGGCAGGCATACTGTTTTTGACTACCGCACCCCTCGGTATGCGGATATTCGTGGACAAATACCGTCGTCTAAGGTATGCGGACTGTCGCGTATAAGCTCACTGGCTACAATTCCTGCCTGTAATCTGGTATGCTCGGAGTTTGGTCACCGAAGCTTGCGAACCAGCACATCTCTGCGATTCTTGAGAGAGGCCTCCGCAACGCCCATGCAAAAACAGAGCGAACTTGGAAATGTACTCGACTCGTCGAGTTGCGGTGGCGAAGACCTTTCGGGGACTTCGCGCAAGCCAAGTGAAGCCGTCTTTCGGCAACTCGTCGAGGCTGCCCGTTGCATGCTCGTCATTCTCCGCCGAGACCGCGGCATCGTCTATTTCAATCCCTTCGCGGAAGAACTCACGGGACACACGTGGGATGAAGTTCGGGAAAAGGACTATCTTCAGTTGTTTGTTCCCAAGTCCGTGCGCGAGGAGGTGGGGAGGCATCTCAACCGTGCCTTTTCCGGAACCGCCAGCGGCGACCTCGAATACCCTTTGCTTACCAAGGGGGCTCCAATTCGCCGCGTGAGTTGTTCCGTGCGGGCATTTGGCGACTATCAAGGTGAACCGGCAGTCCTGTTGACCGCCCAAGACGTCACCGTCCACAGACACACGGAAGATAAACTTCAACAGCGCACGCACGACCTCGGCGAACGCGTTAAGGAACTCAACTGCTTGTTCGGCTTGTCGAAGCTCGTGGAAGAGTTTGCCGCCGACCTCGATGAGATTCTGCAAGGTTTGGTCGACATTCTCCCACCGGGATGGCAATACCCCAAAGAGACCTGCGGAAGAGTCATCTTCGGGAATCGGGAGTTCAAAACGTTCAACTTCAAGGAGACCCAGTGGAAACAGACGGCGCCCATCGTGGTACACGGCGACCCAGTCGGAGTAATCGAGGTCTGCTACCTGGAGGAGAAGCCGCTGTCCTACGAGGGTCCGTTTCTGATTGAGGAGCAGAGGCTGCTCGACGCGCTTGCCAAACAACTTGGTAGAATCGCCGAACGCATAACGGCGGAAAAAGAACTCCGTCGAGAGCGCGATTTCGCGGAGAGCCTGATCGAGACCGCGCCGGCGATTGTGCTGGTACTCGACGCCAAAGGCGGAATTCTGCGCATCAACCCCTACATGGAGGACATTTCCGGTTACCGGCTCGAAGAAGTCAAGGGAAAGGACTGGTTCAGCACCTTTCTTCCCGAGCGCAATCGAAATCGCATGCGTCGCGTATTAGCGATTACGGCGAACGAGAAGCAAAGAACCGGATACATTGACCCGATCGTTTCAAAAGACGGACGCGAAATAGAGATCGAATGGTACGACAAACGCCTTGAAGACGCCGGCGGAAATATGATCGGCTTGCTGGCCGTGGGACAGGATATCACCGATCGCAGAAAGCTCGAAAAGGAAATTTCCGAAATCAGCACCAAGGAGCAGCAGCGGATCGGGCAGGAACTTCACGACGGACTAGGACAGGAACTCACCGGCCTGGGATATCTGGCCCAAACCCTTTATTGCGACCTGCGGGAGAGCGGCGTCGTCGAATTCGAAATGGCTAACCAGCTTGCCGACGGCATCGAACGCGTCCTCGAACAAGCCCGCAATATCACCAAAGGGCTGGTGCCGGTGGAGATAGCGTCGGCCGGTCTCGTTTCCGCGATAAGACAACTGGCTGCCAGCACCGAGAAACGTTGCGGAATCGAGTGTCGCTTCCAGGGCGGCGTGCCCGAGCCGGTAGAAGATACCGCCACGGCCACGCAGTTATTCCGCATTGTGCAGGAGGCCATCAACAACGCCGTCAAGCACGCGCAAGCCGATGCGATTACCGTTGAACTAAAGGCGGATGACGGCCAGGTCGTCTTCGAGATCACCGACGACGGAATAGGCCTCCCCGATGATTCGCGGCGAGCGTCCGGCATGGGCCTGCGAATAATGAACTATCGCGCCGAAGTGGTCGGCGCGACACTGAACATCAGCTCCACCATCGGTGGAGGCACGGTTGTCACGTGCTCCCTTCCCTGGAGTGGCCAACAATGACATCAAGTATTTCGGATAGCGGCAAGATTATCAAGCACAAAGTCCTCATAGTCGACGACCATCCCATCGTGCGGCACGGTTTGGGAGAGCTTATCGCCCGCCAGGATGATCTGCGGATGTGCGGCGAGGCGGAAGACGCGGCGGAGGCTCTGCGACAAGTCGAAGCCAACCGACCAGACGTTGCCGTAATCGACATCTCGCTCAATGACGACAACGGAATCGAACTGGTCGAGAATATTCGTGCCCTGTATCCTGAAGTCAAGATGCTCGTGTCTTCCATGCATGACGAGAAGACATTCGCCGGTCGGGCCATGCGTGCCGGCGCGCTGGGGTACATCAACAAACGGGAATCGATCCGAAAAGTGGTCGATGCCGTACGACAGGTCCTCCGCGGCGAAGTCTATCTCAGCCCGGAGATGGCGAAGACCCTTCTGCACCGCGCCGCCGTGGGCGAGCCTCTCGATCACGATCCGGTCGAGACACTCTCCAACCGCGAGTTGGAAGTCTTCGAGATGATCGGCCAAGGAATGAACACTCAGGAAATCGCCAGACGACTGAAGTTGAGCCCGCGCACGATCGAAACGCACCGCAAGAACATCAAAACGAAGCTGAACCTGCGGAACGGCTCCCAGCTCAGCCGCGCGGCTTTCCAATGGGTTCAAGAGAACCACTAGTCGTAGAGAAAGGCCGAAGCGAACCTTCGCTCTCCACGGTTCCCATTAACCTTCAGCCATGCCGTTGGTCACGACACGAACAAATTCTTCGTGGCAAAGCTCGGGTCGCTGGTCAAGTGTACGCCAAGTCGCCGCAGGCCGGTTTCGTCGCCCGGCGTTGGAACGTGCGTGATGTGAACGTCGCAACCCCGCAGTTCCTTCAGTTTCTCGATGCATAACTGGACAGTCGGATTGGCCGTGGCACTGATCCCCAAGGCAAAAAGAGTCTCCTGCAAATCCAGGCTAACCGTGTCCTGGCCAAGGACGTCTTGCTTCATTTTTGCCACCGATTCGATGATGCTTGGAGAAAGCAGATGAATCTCCGCCGGCACCCCAGCAAGTTGTTTGACCGCGTTGATTACCAGCGCGGAGGCAGCGTGCATGAGCGGGGAATTCTTCCCCGTGACGATTCGACCGTCCGCCAGTTCGATAGCCGCGCCGCAGCAGACTCCCTCGTTGCCTTTTCCCTGCCGTTGCGCTTCCTCGGCCGCCTGCTGGGCCGGACCGACAACCGTTCGGTCTTCGGGCTCGATTTGCAGGACTTCCATTAGCCGTTCCACCCGTTGTACCGTTCGCTCCTCGGTCAACCCCATGACGTACTCCGAGGAGTAGCGGAAATAGCGTCGGATCACCTCGGCCCTGCACGCGGCTCGCACTGCGTCGTCATCGACGATACCGGTGCTGGCGCGGTTTACGCCCATTTCCGTGGGAGAGCGGTAGATGGGCTTTTCTCCGGTGATGCGCTCGAGTATCTTGTAGAGGACCGGGAATGCCTCGACGTCGCGGTTGTAATTGATAGCCGTCTCGCCGCAGGCCTCCAGGTGGAACGGATCGATCATGTTCACGTCGTGCAGGTCGGCGGTTGCCGCCTCGTAAGCCACGTTTACCGGATGCATCAGCGGCAGGTCCCAGATCGGAAAAGTCTCGAACTTCGCGTATCCCGATTCGATTCCGTTGAGGTGGTCGTGGTAAAACTGGCTCAAGCAGGTAGCCAGCTTACCGCTGCCGGGGCCTGGGCCGGTAACCACCACCAGCGGCTTCTCCGTTTCGATGTACGGATTGGCCCCGTAGCCTTCCGGGCTGAGAATGCGATCGACTTCGGCCGGGTAGCCCTTAGTCCGACGATGGGTGTATACCTGTACGCCGCGGCGCTCTAATTTGTTTCTGAACTGAACCGCCCCCGGCTGATCGTCGAAGCGAGTAATCACCACCGCTCGCAACTCGATACCCCAATCGCGAATATCGTCGATCAACTTCATGGCGTCGGCGTCATAAGTGATGCCGAAGTCGGCCCGCATCTTCTTTCTCTCAATAGCTCCGGCATGAATGCAAAGGAGAATCTCGGCCTGTTCCTTGAGTTTGGCCAACAGTCGCATTTTCACGTTGGGATCGAATCCCGGCAACACTCTGGCTGCATGGTAGTCAAACAGCAGTTTCCCGCCAAACTCAAGGTACAGCTTGTTGCCAAAGCGCCCCGCGCGGTCAAGTATGGCGGCGGATTGCTCTTGAAGATACTTTTCGTTGTCAAAGCCGATGGCATCCTGCATGTATATGTTTCCTTTCTAAGTGCCGGCCGCGAACGCGGCGCCTGATCTTACCTCGCCCTTGGCCTTTACTTTCCCGCCAGCGGTAGTGCGCGGAAGTTTGGGTGGTCCTTGTCTTGAAGGTCTCTGTTGCCGCGATAGGTGCCGTAGTAGGGGACGTTCGCGTCTAGCCAGGTGACGATCTTGATGAAGTCCTCGCGGCTGAGGTTCTCGTTGCACGGCGCCTCGCGAATCTGGTGTGAAAGCTTGCTGGGGAACGAACCGTGGGTCATCGGCGGCACTGCCAGAAATCCGGCTCGGCCACAGCGGCCGTCCCGGAAGCGAACCAGACCGCTGCCGATGAGCGTCTCGTACGATTTGTTCCACATGCCGGTGGGCATGCCGGTGAGATCCATGCGGCCCTTGGCGTTCTTGCCCGTGTGGCAAGCGACGCAATTCCTGTCGAAGACCGGCTGCACGTCGGCCGCGTAGTCGACCATGCGAGGGCCCTTGTCGCCGGGCTGGGGGACGATCAACTGCGGCGGAACTTCCAGGGCCATCGGCCGCTTGCCGGAGATCGGCGGCGCGTTGCGACGGGGCTCGTGACAGCCGATACAGGATCGCCGTTCGCCGGGCATCAGGTTCACGAACGTGGGCATGTGTTGCAAGGCCATGTAGTTTTCGTCGAGTGCCTGGAAGAAGACGTTTTCCTCGGCCGGCACGCTGAAGTAGGCGGAACCGTCATCGTGGACGTTCACCACGCCGTAGACCTTCTTGCGGTGCACATCAACGTTCAGGCCGACCTTGAAAATGCCCTTCTCGTTCCAGGGCCAGTTCAGGACGCCCATCACGCGCAGGTACTTGACCCGCCCTCGCTCGACGCCCGTCAGTCCCTGGTACACGTCTTGAAGAAACATCGTCCCCAGCGGCTTGACCCCGGCGGCGTTAAGCCCGGAGTTCACTCTTTGCTTTGCCGCCAGCGGCGCGAGCTTTGGCGGCTTGGGGCGTGGCACAAGCGGGACTGGCTGATAGCAATTCAGCTCATCGTCGCTACAAAGCCGGGCCCGATTGCCCCATGCGTCCAGTGCGTATAGTCCGTACTGGCGATGGATGTTCCTGGAGGGAGCGCCCGGTTTGTGGGAAGCGAGGAAGAACTTCTCGGAAAACGGATAGGGGTCCGTGAAGAAACCGAACTTTCGAATGGGCCACGACATGCACGGATAGCCGATCTCGGGCGTGATGCATTCCATGGCCTCGGTCCCGCGTCGGCTTTTTCGCGTGTCGACCAGGATCACCGAGCCGACCGCCGTCGAGCCGTGCGACCCGCCGATGGTCACGATCTTGCGGCTGCCGGGGATGCTCCTCGCGTTGCTCATCCCGGCCGGCAGCACGGTGTTGTTCTTGAATACATGATCCGAGCCGCTTCCGTCGGGCCGTATCACCCACAGGCTTTGTCCGTTGCCGAGACCCTTGTCGACGTATTCCCAACGCGTGTAAATCACCCGCCCGTCGTCCATAACCGCCGGCGACGTTTCGTTAATGGGGCTGGCCGAGATGCACTGCATGTTCTTCCCGTCGGCGTCCATTACGTACAGCGTGGTGACCGTCGAGGGAGCGCAGAACACGTTCCGCATCGAACGGGTGGAGGTGAACATGATCCGCCCGTCGGGCAAATAACAAGGGTCCATGTCGTTGAAGCCGCAATCCCGGCTGCGGCCCTGTTCCGCGTTGCACTTAAGCGCCTGGGCCTCGTCGTCGCAGGTGAAAGTCAGTTGCCGCAGGCTGCCGGGGACCCTTTTGGCAGTCGCCGGATCGATAGCGAATTCGTATATGCGAAAGCCCTCGTTCTCTTTCTTGTAGGAGAAGACGACTTTCGTCGCGTCGAAGGAGAGGTCGAAACGGTCGAAAAGCCCGCCGTCGAGTTCCGGCAAGAGCTTGGTAACGGTGCCCTCGGGCGAGACAGGCGAAAGCACGCACAGATTTCCGCCCGTTTGGTTGGCGTTGTGATCGTTATACGTAGTGCCGTATTCTC
>Ga0180432_10004409_pt1 | contig 19362 bp, 12 predicted proteins | sample SS_ome_10_FD_132414 | JGI IMG/M metagenome (GOLD analysis project Ga0180432, IMG submission 132414) | Hypersaline lake sediment archaeal communities from the Salton Sea, California, USA - SS_1_MS_2 metaG | ecosystem: Environmental > Aquatic > Non-marine Saline and Alkaline > Hypersaline >...
GAGGTAGTACCTTTCGGATGGAAGGCTTGCGCCCAGGCTCTGCTCAGGTTCGGGTGCCAGCCTGACCTTCGCATGGAGAACGGGGAGCGCTACGTCACCGACGAAGGCAATCACATCCTGGATTGTCGCTTCGAGCGCATCGATGATCCAGCGCAGGTGGAGCGGGAGATCAACAATCTGCCCGGCGTGGTGGAGAACGGTCTGTTTCTGGGCTTGGCCGGCGCGGTCATCGTGGCCTCTTCCAGCGGTCTGCGCACGATAGAGAGGGATTCGGCCGGCTGAAGTGAAGGGTGGGTCTGGTGGACAAAGCACGCATACTTCTCGTCGACGATGAGCGCGTGATTCTGGACTTGCTGGAGCGTTTCGTCCTTCGGCTGGACGTGAACGTGGACTGTGCCGAGAGCGGCGCCGAGGCGGTTGCCCTCATGGAGGAGAGCTTCTATCATCTGTTCATCGTCGATCTCCTGATGCCGGGCATGAACGGAATCGAGCTCCTCGAACACGTGAAGCAAGCCAGTCCCGACAGCGAGGTGATCATCCTCACCGGGTACGGTGATATGCAGAGCGCCGTTCAGGCCATGCGTGGTGGCGCCTACGACTACTTCCAGAAGCCATTCGAGGACTCTGACGTGTTTCTGCTGGCCGTTCAGCGGGCCTTGGACAAGCAACGCCTTACGGTGGAAAGGCGGAAGCTGATCGAGGAGCTGAAGGCTGCTACCGAGCACATTGAAGGTCAGCGCATCCAGGAACTACAGCACATCAGGGATATCGGCGCCGCGTATGCCGGCTCCCTGAAGCGGGATGAGATCGTGCGCGTGTTGCACAAGGCTCTCCTCGTGAGGGCCGGCGTGGAAGTGGTAGGGTTCTGGCTGACGGGCCCCTCGTTTGACGACAAGGAGTGGTTGGTTCACGCGGAGAGCCCGCTCGACGAGAGTGTGCCTCTGGAACTGAGGAGCATTGCGGAGCGCAAACTCGTTGAGATGGGGCTACCTGTCCCCTCGGATGCCGAAGCACCCGTGCGAGTGGTCACCGACGAGTCATCCGGCAGAAATGCGGTTCTGGCCGGTCCGCTCCGGTCGAGCATCGTGGAACCCATGAGATCCCGAGATGAGTTGCAGGGGATGGTGGCCGTGGCCAGCACCGGCGAGAGCGCGTTCTCCGAGGATAGCGAGAGACTCATCGGCATTCTCGCCGGGCAGGCATTGATCGCGCTGCAGAATGAGGCCATGTTCAGACGGATGGCCAACCTGGCGATTCGGGATGGCCTCACGGGCCTGTTCAACCATCGCCATTTCTACGATCTGCTTCAGGTCGAGTTCGACCGTTCTGAGCGCTATGGGCGCCAATTCTCTCTGATCATGGTCGATACGGATGGGCTCAAGATGGCCAATGACACTTTCGGCCATCTGGCGGGCGACCAGGTGCTCAGGGAGCTGGCCGTTCTGTTCATGGAGGAGACGAGAGAGAGCGATGTCGTGGCTCGGTACGGTGGCGATGAGTTCACGCTGATTCTGCCGGAGACCCAGACGGAGCCCGCCGTAGCGCTGGCAGAGCGACTCAGGGGGCTGGTAGAGGAGCATCAGTTCATGTGTGGTGACGCGCGCATCGCTTTCACAATCAGTGCTGGCGTGGCCACCTATGTCCCCGGCCAAGGAATGACACTCCCGGACCTGGTGGGCCGTGCAGACATGGCCCTGTACCGAGCCAAATCCCTGGGCAGGAACCGGGTCAGTGCTCACGGCGCTCGCTGATCCAGGACGAGTCGGCGCAGTCCACGCGTCTACGGTGCAACTGAGAGACCCCTCTCTCTGAGCAGCTCCCGAACCAAGGCCTCTTCGTCAGCTCTGACCACGACCTTGCCATCGAGGCGCTCATCTCGCAAGCGCTGGAGTATCTCCTTGTATACGGGTCCCCGAGGAACACCCATCCTTCCCAGATAGTGCCCATCGATCATCGGCCTCACGTGCATGAGCTTGTGCACATGGAGATCGATGTGGCGTCTGGCTATGGGTGAATCCGCTGCAGCTCGCAGTGCGGCCAGACCGGCGTCAGAGCAACGATGCAGCAGCCGGTAGATGCCGCTGGGGGAGAGTTCCGGATCGGCCAGTTCCGGCAGGCGCGATCTGAGCCGATTCACCTGTCGCACCGTTCGCGCCTGTGGACCCCTCAGTCTCAAGAGCTGCAAGAGGGAAGTGAGCTCCGTGTCCGTCAGTCGGAAGGCCATGAGCGCCAGGTATTGGCCCGGAGACGGGCGTCCGTTCCGTCGTTCCAGTTCGGTGCTAGTGCCCGGGGGGAGCAACTCCGCGGCAGAGAATCCTGGTGCTCGTTCTGCGACGCGTTTGAGTTCGGCGGCCTCCCTGAGCTGAGCGAACCTATCGCGCAGCCACTCGTCATAACGTAGGGCCGGGTGAATGGACCCCAGGATGCTCAATGCGGCCAGTCTCTGAAGAGCCAGCTCCGGGACGTCCTCTTGCAGAATCTGAGATAGCTCATGCTGCAAGCGCTCGCCGGTGACGCGAGTGAGCATCGTGCGTGCGCCATCGATAAGCTCCACCGTCCGTTCTTCTATCTGGAAGCCGAGCCTCTGCTCCAGCCGAACTGCGCGCAGCATCCGAGTCGGGTCTTCGACGAAGCTGAGATTGTGTAGGCCACGAATCAGTCCCCGGTGCAGGTCCTTTTGGCCCCCGTAGAAGTCGAGCAGCTCACCGTAGCGATCTCCGTCCAGACAGATGGCCATGGTGTTGATGGTGAAGTCTCTCCGGTAGAGATCCTGTTTGATCGAGCTGCGTTCGACCTCAGGGAGCGCGGTCGGGTGCTCGTAGAATTCGGTCCTGGCGGTCACGAAGTCGAGGGACGCCGGAAGATTGGTGCCTGCAGTGCCCCCCAGAATGATCTTGGCGGTGCCGAAGCGGCTGTGACTGCGAACCCGGCCGCCGATGGCCCGGCTGAGCCGTCTGGCCAGTGCGATGGCGTCTCCTTCGACGACGAGGTCGAGGTCGAGAGTGGGTGTTTCGAGAAGCAGATCTCGCACGAAGCCTCCCACTACGTATAGGGAGAAACCCATCTGGTTGGCGGTGTCGCGTGCCTTGAAGAGCAAGGCCCGCAGTGGGGCGGGCAGTGCACGGTCCATGCGCTCGCCCAGATCCACGGTTCGCGAAGCAGCCGGTGGCCTCGACCATGCGCTTATCACGTCGGTGCGGGTGACTATGCCGATGAAGTTGCCGGCCTCCTCGACCGGTACCTGCCCCAGGCCATGCTCGATCATCACTCTCTGTACGTCGGCTACGGTATCCGAGGGAGAGACGCTTACGCCTCCCTTGTGCATGTAGTCGCGCGCCGCTGCGTCACCGAGGCCGTGATGAATAGCTCGATCGACCTCTCGCCGAGTGAGGATGCCCAGAAGGCGCCCGTTCTCCACGACGGGGAAGCCTTCGTGTCCGTAGCGACGGACGAGCTTTCGCGCCTGCCTGATGGTGGTCTGTGGGGAGAGAGTGTGAACACCGCGTGACATGATCTCCCGGACCGTCATCGGTGGCTTCACGTGCCCGTCAAGGAACGCGAGGAGTTCCTTCTGAATCTCTTCGACGCTGGTGCCTTCGACCAGTGCAGCGGATGCCCTGCCGTGTCCTCCCCCTTCGAAGTGGCGGGCGATCTCACCAACGTCGACGGCATCGGTGGTACTGCGGGCGATGACCTGTACGTCGTCCCCGAATCCGGCCAGAAGGAAGAGAGCATCGGGGTCGAAGAGATCGTTGAGCTTGTGTACCAGAGTGGAGAGTTCCTCGATGTGCTTCCCCAACTGAACCGCCGTTATGACGATGGTGTGCCCCTCGAAGCGGAAAGCCCGGGACCGGTCAACCAGTTGCGTGTAGAGCTCTCGCTGAGGTTTGGTAAGGGGTCGGTGAAGGAAGTCGTTTGCGACTTCCAGACTCGCGCCGCGATCAAGCAGCCAGGCAGCGGCTCGCAGATCGCGCGGAGTGGTAGTGCCGTACGACAGAGAGCCGGTGTCTTCGTAGATCCCCAGGAGCAACAGAGTTGCCTCAATGGGGCTGAGACCGGCTCCTTTCTCCTGGAGCGTTTCGATCAGCAGAGTGACCGTGGCGCCGAGCTCTTCGCCGCTGAGAGTGACGGTAGGACTCGGTTCGGCAAGCAGGGGATGATGATCGATTATCTGTATCCGGACGTCCTCCTCGACGCCTCTGAGGGGAGAGAAGGATTGAGTGTCCACCAGGATGACGTCGGTGATGGTCCCGTGAGGCAGTTCGCTCGCTTCGACGAACGGGAACTCCTCCCCGTAGAACGCCAGGAAGTCACGGAGGTTGCGGTTCAGACGTCCCGGCAACACCGGGATAGCGTCAGGGTAGAGCTTCGCGGCGGCCAGCATGGACGCCAGCGCGTCAAAATCCGTGTTCTGGTGAGAGGTGATAATGCGCATCGCCCCTTGTCCTCCTCCATGACCCGATTATAGCAACGACGAAAGCAATTGACAAACGCGTGGTCGGTCTCTATAATTGCAGAGTCTAGCTCGTGCCTGATCGATGAAGCTGCCTGTTGCGGCGAGCGCAGCGGTGACGGGCGATGAACGTTTGCACACTATGGAGTACCGAGCCGAACACCTCTCCGGTCCTGACCAGAGTCAGCGCTCGGGTCGGAATGGGCTTGAGGCGGGAGTACCGAGGGGATGCGAGGAAGACTGAAGCTCTTCAGGGTTCGTGATCGGGTGGTCTACGGACTGGCCGCCGCTCTTGTGATCTTGACGGCGGCCTTGATCTTGCTGCTCTATCCGCAGATCGGGTTGGGGCTTGAGCCGCGTCAGGTGTCTGATGCGCGGCGCTGGATCCCGAACACGGACGTGAACCCCTTCGGCGCGAATCTCTTTCTGGCCCAGGAAGTCGAGGAGTGGAAGCGAGAACGGACCCTGCGGATGGCCCAGGAAGCGGGAATCGGTTGGGTGAAGCTACACTTCCCTTGGGAGCAGATCGAACCGAATCGAAAGGGTGAGTTCGCCGATCCGGTTACCCACGGCAGTAGCTGGCGCAAGTATGATCAGATAGTGGATCAGTGTGAGGAACATGGATTGCGGATCGTCGCCCGAGTGGACCGGCCCCCGGACTGGACCCGCGAGGACAACTCGTACAAGGAGAGGCCGCCCGACGACTTCGATGACTACGGCGACTTCGTCTATGAGTTTGTGAAACACTATGAAGGTCGCATCGACTACATCCAGGTGTGGAACGAGCCCAACATCTTCCCCGAGTGGGGCTATCGCGCGGTGGACCCCGCGGGGTACGTCGAGTTGCTCAAGGTGGCGTATCGAAGGGCCAAGGAGGCCAACCCGGACGTCTACGTGCTGTGCGCGCCGCTGGCCATCACTCTGGGAGAGCCCCACCCTGAGCCGGACAAGTGGACGGCCATGAGCGATCTCCTGTTCCTGGAGGAGATGTACCTGGCGGGGGCGGCCTCATACTTCGACATATACTCGGCCAACGCCTTCGGGATGGACTATCCGCCTGAGGAGCCGCCCGATGCTGAGAAGCTGAGTTTCTCTCGCGTTCTGTTGCAGAGGGAGATAATGGAGCGGTACGGGGACGAGAACAAGCCCGTGTGGTTCAACGAGTACGGGTGGAATGCCGCGCCGGCAGACTTCTCCGCTGATCAGCTCGTGTGGAAGCGCGTGGACGAGTGGCGGCAGGCGGACTACACGGTACGGGGCATCGAGATGGCCAGAGAGGAATGGCCGTGGGCAGGGGTATTCTGCATCTGGTACTTCCGCCAGGTGGGGAGCATCCCGCCCGATAGCGCAGAGTACTACTTCCGCATGGTCGATGTTGACTTCACTCCGCGGCCGGTCTACTTCGCGGTCCAGGAGAGTACTGCTACCCTGCAGCAGGCGGGCATCGGCTACTACGAAGAGAGCAACCCCGCGCTTCAAGCGGATGGAAGCTGGCGCTCGGTGGCAACGCGACAGGCCAGCGCCGGCAACTATCTGGCCAGCGACTCCAGAGGCGACAGCATCAGTTTCACCTTCGCAGGCGGGGCGGTGGATCTCATCTCGTGGCGTCACCCCGAGGCTGGCCGACTGTTCGTGTCTATGGACGGCCGTGCTGTGAGCGGGCTACCGGTCAACGAGGGTGGGATATCGTACGTGGAGCTCTACTCTCCCGTCAGTCGCAGTCAGGAGAGGATCAACCTGGTCAGGGATGCAGGACCGGGTCCGCACGAAGTCAGTCTGACCGTGTCCAAGGAGCGCCACGCAGACTCTTCGGGCAACCAGTGCATAGTGGACGCCTTCGAGGTGTTGGAGAAGGTTCGTCCCGACCTTCCCGGAACGTGGATCGCGCTTCTGGGCGGCGGCTGGCTGGCCAGCGCTCTACTCCTGGTTCGCCGGCTGCTCCGTCTCCGTCGGCGACCCGGCCTCTCCGCCTGAGTTGTCGGCCGTCGGCAGCGAAGTCTGAGGGCGAAGCAGCGAACGCGCGAAGACGAGATAGCCGGTGTGGGCCACCATACGGTCGAAGGGGCGCAGCCGTCCCGGGACCGGCTTGTAGGGCCGTATCAGGATCTCGCAGACTTCGGTGGCCGCGAAATGGTGGCGATCCAGGCCATCCACCAGGCTGGACACCTGGTTGACCGTCGGAACCACCGCTCCGAAGAACCCTCCACCGTCGAGGGCCTCGCGCGCTTGATCGAGGTATTCCCAGGGCTCACGGACGTCAAGGAACAGGGCGTCCACGTCCCGCTGATCAAAGCCCGCTGCGATATCTCTCGTGCATAACTCGACATAATCACTCAGGCCCAGTGCGGCCAGGTTCTTGGCCGCCAGCCTGGTCATGTCCTCCCGTACGTCGTAGGAGTAGACCTGCCCCGTGGGTCGTACGGCGTAGGCCAGCGCCGCTGTGAGCGCGCCGCTTCCGGTGCCGGCTTCCACCACGCGACAGCCCGCACCGATGCTCATCTTCAGGAGGATGTGGCCGATCTCCTTGGGGTAGACGATGGCCGAGTTGCGCTTGAGGTTCATGAGCAGATCGTGTATGGAGGGGCGAAGAACCAGGAACGAGTGGCCCAGATGAGATCTGATCTCACGGCCCAGGGGCTGGCCGATGAGCGCGTCGTGCTCCACGCGGCCTTTGTGGGTGTGAAAGACTGATCCATGGCCAAGGCGGATGACGTAGCGCTTCTTGTCCGGTGAGACCAGGAGTATGAGATCGTTGTCTTGTGCAATGCTCATGGTGAGACCTCGAATGATCGGCGGGTTGCTGTGATTATAGAGTATAGTCGCGAAAACGCAAAAGGGGAGAGACGCCGGATAGTGCGCAGCCCTCGCGGCGAGTTAAGGAGACGGTGAGCGTCGCGACTTGACACTGAGGACTTTCTGGCTAGAATTGGGTTGATGGGCAAGGATGCTTGCCGGAGTCACGCCCCTGTAGCTCAGGTGGATAGAGCAACTGCCTTCTAAGCAGTGGGCCGCGGGTTCGAGTCCTGCCGGGGGCGCCTGAAGCAGAATATGTGGTACCTGGAAGGGGACTCCCTGCGACCAGCAGTCGTCAGAAGGGAGCCCTGTGATGTCTACGCCGAAGGAGACCAACTGATTCGACCAGTCTTTCGAAGTGGTTTGGCCCTCTAAGCATCCACTTCTGTGCTAGATTGGAAGGCCCCCCAACGGCTCTGTGAGCCTAGTGTCGAACAGTCCGTCGTGATGCAGATCGGGTTCTGCCTTGAGCCCCGCACTGTGAAGTGTACGTCATCGAAGTCCTGAGGCACTGTGCGCGTAGATGACAGTGTCTCCTCGCAAACTTGAGCATCCATCGCTCTCGAAAACGGCCAACCCCGATAGCCACGCGCCGGACATTGATGACAACATCAGAATCCCCGTGCCTATCCTGGTCGACAACTTCGCCGTTGACCTCGGCCCCTGAAGTGGATACAATCTGCTGGCACAGCAGCTTGTGCCTGACATCCTGTCGTAGTTCTTGGTTCCCTGCAGGACAGGCAGTCTTCCGGTCGGCATCAGCGGGTCTTTCCCTTTGGGACCCGCTCTTCACGGCCACTGCAGCAATGATGCACCGGCACAGACCCATTGGAGCCATTCATGACAGGATCTCGGTTTGTGCTCGTGGCTTGCACAGCGATTCAGCTAGGTTGTGAGGCTGGGACGGAGTCTGAGTAGGAAGCGCCTCCAGATCCGATTGAGTGCGGGGCGAGGTTGGAGTTTCGAGGGCCGAAGGAGTGATGCAGGCAGACCGCAGACAGAGAGACTGTCGAGGAAGTGGGGTCTGCCGTGCCTGATGACAGGGATGCCGCTACACCGGACGATATCGACTTGGCTGAGTCTTGATCGCTTGGCACGTCGCTACCCCCACCAATGCGTCGTCCCAGAGGAACTAGGCCGCTGGCGGTTGAAGGTCATCTTCAAGTCCTGGATCAGCAGCGCCTGGCCGATCTCGAACAACTGACCCAACAGCAAGCTCGGCAAGAGACTCTGGCCTCGGATGTGGTCCGCTCTTGCGAGAGTATCGGGTCGGTGCTAGAATCACCCAAACCAGAGGAGCGACAGCAGGCGCTACGTCTGATTCTCGACTATCTCTTGGTTGGCCAAGAGCAGTTGATCATCAAGCGCACTATCCCCAGAACCGGAGACAGGCGTTGAATACGAGCAGGGGCGGCTCGCCGCCTGACTCATGCCGCCCTTTTCACAGCAAGTCCTGGACTTGAGCCCGGGGAGAGTCGATCGTGTATGCGATGTTGTAGTACTAGCAGCTCAGGTGGAGAGTAACATGGCACCGCAAGTGACCCCTAGACCACATCCAAACCCAGCGGAGGTGCGGGAACTGCTGCGTCGATTGCGAGAGGAAACCATCCTCCCCGCGCTGGCTGCTCTCCCTGTCATTGGCATCATCCTTATCGGGGCCCAGAGAGCATTCGAAGATCCCTTGCCAGGCGCGCTGTGTGGGGCGGCACTGTTCACATTGCCCGTCATCGTGCTGCTCTTTCACCAGCGGCATTACCTTGTGTCGGCCTGGGTGCTCGTCACGGGCTGTCTGCTTGCCGATCTGACCATCGTGGCCTGGGGACACTTCGACACAGCGATCTGCCTGCTAGCTGTCCCTGTGGGTCTCGCCACCTTGTTCGCTAGCGTGCCCGCAGGCATGGTGACCGCAGCGGTTTGCACGGCCCTACTGTTCCGCGCACCCTTTGGACTCTGGGATCTTCACCGAGCACTGCAGTTCTCCGCCCTCACATCCATATGGTGTACGGTTGGGCTGGTCTGGTTGGTCTTGCGTGAGCTGACGACCACCGTGGACTGGTACAGGGTGAACTACGAGCGGAGCCGCGTTGAACTTGAGCAAGCGCGCGATCAACGCGTCCGACTCAAGCAGGCTCTGCAAGACCTGGCGGACGCGAATCTTCAACTCACCCGAGTGGATCGGGTGACAACAGCCATGCGTCAGATGGCTGAAGACGCCCAGAGGGCCAAGCAGGAGTTTGTCGCCAACGTGAGCCATGAACTGCGCACGCCTCTCAACATGATCATCGGCTATGGTGAGATGATCATGCGTGCGCCGTGCTCCTACAGTTCCGAGATTCCTGCGGCTCTCCTGGCCGATCTCGACGTAATCCTTCGCAACAGCCGGCATCTGTCCAGTCTGATCAATGATATCCTGGATCTCAGCCAGATAGAGGCGGGACGAATGGCGCTCACCAAGGAGCGCGTCGCGTTCTTCGACATCTTTGCGCATGCTGAAATCGCAGTGCGCCCGCTTTTTGAATCGAAGGGACTCTATCTGGAGGTGGAAGCGCCGGCAGACTTGCCGCTGGTCTTTTGTGACCGGACGCGCGTGCGAGAAGTGATGCTCAATCTGCTTAGCAATGCCGGGCGCTTCACCGAACATGGCGGAGCCCGGGTACGGGCCTGGCAGGAGGGCAATGACATCGTCGTGAGCGTGGCCGACACGGGGATTGGAATCGCTCCTGAAAAGGCCAACAAGCTCTTTGTACCCTTCAGGCAGTTGCATGCTTCCACCAACAGGCGCTATGGTGGCACCGGCCTGGGATTGAGCATAAGCAAGATGTTTGTGGAGATGCACGGGGGCAAGATGTGGATTGAAAGCCATGAGGGTGTCGGCACTACCCTCTTCTTCCGCTTGCCCATAGACCCACCAGCATCAGTCGCCGGAGGGTTCTCCCGCTGGCTCAGCCCCTACGTTCGCCACGGACGGCGCACTCGTCCATCCCTGGCCCCCGTTCCCAAACCTGTGCCTCGGTTCGTCGTCATGGAGAATGGAGACTTTCTGCAAAGGCTGCTGAGGCGTTACCTGGATGACCCAGAGATCGTGTCGGTAGCCGATCCTGACGAGGCCCTGGAGGAGCTCGCGCGCGTCCCCTCTCAGGCACTGTTGGTCCGCGATGTGTCGTTGACTGAACCTCTCCAACATCTTGACACGTCTTCGCTTCCCTACAACACGCCCATGATCGTCTCTTCCATGCCCGGACCGGATGAGGGTGTTGACTCGCTGAGCGTCTGGCGGTACCTTGTCAAGCCGATCTCGCGGGAGGCACTCTTGAGTGCCCTGGATGCGCTGGATATGAAAGGCAAGACCGTGCTGATCGCGGATGATGAGCCCGATGCAGTCCGACTGTTTCGGCGCATGCTAGTCTCATCTGAACGAGGGTATCGTGTGCTCCGGGCATCTGATGGGCACCAGGCCTTGACGATTCTTCGCAATCAGCGCCCCGATGCCCTGCTGCTCGATCTGGTCATGCCGGGGATGGATGGATTCCAGCTGCTCGAGGCGAAGAGGCGCGATCCTGCCCTGTCCGATATCCCGGTGGTGGCGATCTCCGCTCGCGATCCCACGGGGCAAATGATCGTGAGCAAGGGACTGGCCGTCAGCAAGCGCGGGGGACTGTCCATGCACCAGCTCCTGACCTGTGTCGAAGCGATCACGGAGATCTTGTCGACACCAATTGGGACTGCCGATCCAAGGTCGCCAGAAGATCCAGGTGACTGAAGGGCTTGCGGATGAAGGCCGCTGCGCCGAGAGCCATGGCCAGCCGTTCCTGGGGCAATATGGTGCAAACGATTATGGGCACGGATTGGATTTGGGGATGTGCTCGCAGGCGCCCCAGGAGCTCCCAGCCATCGACCCCAGGCAACATGACGTCCAGCACGACGATTCTACACGACGACTCGATCGCCACAGACACCGCCTTTTCGGGATCGCGCAGGCCCACGAAGCGATAACGCGTGCCCGACAAGTAGCGCTGGAGCAGTTCGAGGCTATCGGCATTGTCGTCGATGACCAACACCGGCACCTGCCCCGCTGCCGGAACGGAGAGATCGACGGCAAAGGGACATCTCTGCCCATCGCCTGCCCGCACCTCAACGTCTCCTCCAAACAAGCGAATCAGATGCTTGGTCATATCCAGTGCTTCAGTGATGTGTTCCCCTCCGGCTAGCCCCATGCCAGGTCGACCGACAGGGCGGATCTCCACATGCACGTCTGATTGGCCACTCCTGGCTTCGACACGAATCCTGCCACCAGGCACGGAAGATATGGCCGCAGTGGCGACATTGACCAAAGCCTGTTGCAGTGCACCGAGTTGTACTGCCACGGGGGGCAGGTCCTCAGGCCATGCGTGATCCACTCTCACCCCTGCCGCCTGCGCCAAAGGACGCACTGTGGTCAATGCGGTCCGGACGACCTCTTGCAGGTCAGCGGGCGCGCTCGGCAGAGACTCGCGTAGCCAGGTCAGTTCCTGTTGCCGACTGAGCGACAGACTGCCAGCCGAACTTGGGGGTGGGATTGGAGCATCTGGTGTCGAACTGCCGGTGAGTGTTTGCAGATCGAGATCATAGCGGCGCCACAAGGCAGCTGTCAACACCTGTAGTGCCTGCTTCTCCTGGCGCCGCAATTGACGGATACTCAGTCCCAGATCATGAGCCACCTCTCTCTGGGTGAGTTGTTCCGCATAGCGGTAATGAAGTACTTGATAGACGCGCCAGGCCTGCGACTCTGGCGGCGCGTCTTTGCCTGGCTCAAGTGCTTCGATACCCTGAATCAAAGCGCTACGCAGGGCAGCGACGGCGTCTGGGTGCTGGTCCAGTCCAAACTGCTTTGCCAGGGGGCTACGCAGAAGTACAGCTGGATCGTATAGGTGAACCAGCGCGCCTTGTAGGGCCGCGATGAAGGCTTCTTTCTCCGATTCGCTCATTGTGTCTTCCAGATGTCCTCCCCATGTCCCCTGGTTGGCAGAATTCCACCCCATATGAGCCTTGACCATGATATAGTATATTGGTGATGCTGCAGACAGTCAAGGATGCGCTCCGGCATACTGTACAGCATGTCGAAACGGCTTGCATTTACGGACCGGAGATACTGTGTAGGCCGGACCGTTAGCGGTGTTTCGTGTGGGAGTATGGTGCTGAGATGCACATCCATCGCTGCAACCTTGGTAGCAATGATAGTTGCGAAGAGCAGAATGGAAGTGCGTAGAGCCGCAAGGGGGGGCGATTGAAGGCCCACACAAGGAAGGACGCGGTAGCCAGTCTTCTGGATTTGCTAGAGGCTCACAGTGCAAAGACCGAGGAGACGAAGCGCCTGACAGAGCAGATCTATGCTTTCCAAACCCCAGATCGACCCGTCTTCCGGTTCGATGTGGGAGGATATGAGGCGGGAGAGTTCACCTACGAGAGAAGTAGCTGGGTACGTTCAGAACTCGACGGGATGTTGGACCACAATATGCAGAGAGCACGCTATCAGCTCGAGAACCTTCCCGAGTCCGATTCTGTACCGGTGCTCCACCCTGGTGAGTACGAGAGCCTCATCATTCCGCGCATGTTCTGCGGCGACTTTGACGTCCTCCCTGATGGTGGAGGTAGCACAGTCACCAAGTACGGGATCACTGACCTGGAGCGAGACTTGCCGCACCTGCCGGACGTCGATCCGGTGAAGACAGAAACGGGTGCGCGGGCTTTGGAGCGCGTGCGTTTCCTGGCAGAAGAGACCCAGGGCAAGGTGCTGATCGCCTATCCTCAGCTCTTGGGACCCATGACCAACGCTATGCTAATCATGCCTCAAACGGAAATGCTGATTGCCACTCGCACCTGTCCAGAGTTGCTACGAGTTCTGATGAATCGCATCTCGCAGGTGACGATCCAGATGATCCAGGCGATGCAAGAGGCCGTGGGGGCCAGCGTGCTACGCCCTCGATACCGCTTCTATCAGCCGGAATGGGTCCGAGGGCTGTTTGTAGACGATTATGTATCGGTAGTACGGCCAGAGGACTATCTCGCCGTATGCGCGGACGCCTTCGGAGCAATGTACGAGGCGGTCGGGCCGATCTACCTGCACACGTGTGGGCCAGTGATGCAATGCGCCGATATGCTGACGCAGCTCCCAGGCTTGAAGGCCTTTGAGACCACCTATGTGGTGGGCACTGAACCTACGACCACACGACATCTTGAAGAGTTGAAGGAACGTGTGCACGGGCGGTTGGTTCTGTCTGTCTTCGAGGACGCCTATTACAATCCCGTGCCCGTGAGCGATGAGGAGAACTTCACAGCCTCTTGGCTCGAGAGAATGAGCCAGGGAGGCGGTTTCATCGCCATGTCCACGGGCACAGTGAAGCAGGGAAGGGGATTGCTGGGCCGGCTGGGGATGCTGTGAGCACTCTGAAAGAGGTGATGCCTATTGGGAGAAGGACGTAGTGGGAGAGACGGATACTCTTGTATGTCCTCGAGGCCGAGCAGCGCGCGGCGCTGCACACACAGATGGAGGGAGAGACATGTCAAAGGATAGGGTAACGAGACGGAACTTCTTGAGCGGCCTTGCAGTAGGTGCGGGAGGTGCGGTCCTGGCCGCGTGTGCGCCGAAGGTCGTCAAAGAGACCGTGGTGGTCGAAAAGCCTGTCGAGGTGGTGGTCAAGGAGACGGTGATGGTGGGGGGCACCCCGGAGGTGGTTGAGAAAGTCGTGACTGCCACACCGGTCCCCACGGAGGTTATCGAGCTGACTCATTGGTGTCACTATGGGAACGCGGCCCGGTGGTTCGAGTTGGTGATCGACCCGGTCAACGAAGTCGTCAAGGAGCAGGGTATCCATATCAACACGGTTGACATGCAGAATGCCGAGCATGGTACGAAGATTCGAGCTGCCGCCGCTGCGGGTGAGGAAGCGTGCGATCTATTCTGGGCTGAGGCTGGCGGCCAGCTCAGACCCATCATGGACGGTCTCCTGGCCCCGCTGGACGACGCCCTGGCAGGTGCAGGCCTCAACTGGGCAGACTTCATACCGGGACGATTGGATGAGGCCAGGTTCAAAGGAAAAATCTGGTTGATGCCCACAGACCACAGCACTTTCGGGGTATTGCTCAATGGGGCCCAGGTCGAGGAAGCCGGCCTGGACGTCTCCAATCCACCCCAAACCGGCGAAGAATTCCTCGAGTGGGCCGACAAGCTGACCGTGCGAGAGGGCGACAAGATCACTCGAGCCGGTTTCAATCTCACCGGCAGTGGAGATGGCATATTGCCTGACTGGTCCATAATCGCCCATCAGCTAGGTGCCAAGATGTGGAACGAGGACTTCACCAAGGCGAACGTCACCAGCCAAGCCTGCGTAGAGGCTGCCCAGTTCTTGCTGGATTGCTTCGACAAGTACAAGATCTCCACCCGCGATACCGCGGAGCGTTACAAGACCTTTGCCGAGGGGGCTGCCAGCATGTTCTGGACGGGTTCCTGGATGCTAGGCACTTTCAATACTCTACCGGAGCTCAAGTTAACGGCAGCAGTCCTTCCTCTGATCGGACCCAACCGATGGACCATCGGCTATACGTCCGGGCTGGCAATCATCAAGGTGCCCGGCCGGCCGAAGGATCCGGCAAAGTTGCGCGCCCTTGCCGTTGCCATGAACGAGATTTCGGAAAGGGCTGTCGAGTGGAACAAAGCGGGAGAGCTAGGCGAAACCTGCCGTAGATCGCTCCAGGAGGCGCCCGACTATCAGAATGGGTCTGTTCCTTGGGAACAGAGGCGGGTCTTCGTGGAGGAAGCGGCGTACTCCACTTTGGCCGAGCCGTTGGTCTTGGATGGTGAAACGGCGATGGACTACTACTATGGTGACGTGTTGACCAAGCATCTGGATAGAGTCTGGATGAAGGACATCAGTATAGAGGAGGGTCTGGAGAATCTGCAGAAGGAGATGCAGGACTTGGCGGACTTGAGCGCCCAGCAGATCGCGGAGTGCCCGAGTCCATCGGATTGGGGATACTAGACGCAGGAACTACCGGGCGAAGCCCAGGAGCAGATGGCCCACGGGCCTCTGACTCTGCCACGAACGCCAGCAGCAGTGAATTGCCGGTTGACGGTTGCGGCTAGAGCGTCCTTTCTGTCTTGAGATGGGGTCAGGGCGGGTTTTGCTCGCCCTGACCCCGGTAGAATCACGATTGCCAAGGAGGAATCGCTTGAGTGTCAAGAATACTCCAAGACTTGCCCGAGAAGCTGCAATTCCAGATCCGAAGTGGCCTGGCTTGCTGGACCGTGTGAGAACGGCAAAGTACAAAGGCGAGCGTATCGAGTGGTCGGCGTATCTGTTCGTCTTGCCCTTTGTCCTACTGACCTTCCTCTTCGTGGTGTTGCCCGCCCTGTCAGGTATCTTCGTCAGCTTCACCGACTGGACGATGCTAGGTACTCCCCATTGGGTCGGGCTCGCCAACTTTGCCCGGCTTGGAGATGACCCCGACATACCCATGGTCTTGGGCAACACCTTCCGCTACGGGGCAATGGTGATTCCCACCACCGTGGTTGTGGCCCTGGGCCTGGCCCTTTTCGTCAATCGCAGGCTGCCAGGGTACGGGCTCGCAAGAACGTCGTTCTTCTTGCCCTATGTGCTTTCTGTTACGGTCATCTCCATCATCTGGGTTTGGCTGCTGGATACCAGGTATGGCATAGTGAACCTGGCCCTTGCCAGACTGGGCATTCCCAACATACCCTGGCTGACGACTCGCCAGTGGGTCATGACCTCCATTGGCTTGACGTCCGTCTGGTCGACGGCCGGCTTCTTCATGGTCATCCTGCTTGGTGGGCTGCAAGACATCCCTGAGGAACTGTACGACGCGGCTCGCGTGGACGGCGCGAGGGGCTGGCAGGAATTCTGGTTCGTGACCTTGCCTTTGCTGCGCCCTGTTCTCAGTTGGGTGCTCACCATGCAAACCATCGGGGCTTTGCGAGAATTCAACCGGATGTACATCATGACCAGAGGTGGGCCGGCTGGATCCTCCAGCTCGATAATGTACCTTCTCTGGACGAATAGCTTCCAGAGATACAACATGGGCTATGGTTCTGCTATAGCCATTCTGCTTTTTGGCGTCGTCTTGTTGCTCACCATAATGCAGCGGCGCCTTTTCCCGGAGACGGCTTACTGATCGAGACGGAGGGAGAATTACAGTGATCGTGCGCATAAGAGGGCGGAAAACTACATTGGGCAACATCATGATGTGGCTTTGTGGAACCGCTATGGCTCTGCTGTGGTTCATCCCTGTCTTCTGGATGGTCTCGACCTCGCTGAAGCCAGAAAACCAGATCCTGAGCACGACCGTAGAGTGGCTTCCTAGAGAGATATCGTGGGAAAGCTATCGGAAGGTGTTTAGCTATCCTGTGGCACGTTGGTTCGCCAACAGTGTGATAGTGACGCTAGTGGCCACCGTGTCCAGCGTTTGCATCGGTGCCCTGACCGGCTATGCCTTGGCCCGGATGCACTTTCCCGGACGTAAGGTCCTTTTCGCTCTGCTCCTGGCGCTTCTGATGATGCCTTTTGAGACGGGGATCGTGCCCCTCTATCTGATGTTCGCCAAGCTCGGACTTGTCGATACCTATCTGGGGATTCTTCTTCCCTCAGCAGTCGGTATCTTCGTCACGTATCTCTTCCGGCAGGCTTTCCTGGACTTTCCTCGAGACCTGGAGGACGCCGCTTTCATCGACGGCTGCACACGCTCGAAGATCTTCTGGAGGATCGCTCTGCCCCTCTCACGGCCTACTCTGATCGCCGCCACCATAGTAACGTTCACAGGCCAGTGGAATGATTTCTTGTGGCCGCTTCTCATCACCGTGTCAGAGGAGATGCAGACTCTTGCGGTGGGAATGGCCAAGTTCAGTCCGGTGGGCCAAGCCTGCAAATTCGAGTTTGGCACCCCGATGGCAGCCGTGACGCTTCTGTCGATTCCAACGACGATCGTCTTCCTGGTGCTACAACGCTATTTTGTGACGGGGATCAGGTCGACCGGTATCAAGGGCTGATGCAGTGCCATTCCTCTATCGGGCTACCATTGGGAACGGCTGTGCTCTGGTCCCTCACCGGTCGTCGAGGAGTCCGAGATTGATCGCGATTCTGAGATAGTCGACCGAGCCGTGGGCACGAGGGAACAAGAGCGCAGAATCATTTGCTGGCTGGACCACAGTGACATGGTGCAAGCCTGCATAGAAAACATGGACGGAGGAAAGTGATGGTCAGCATCAAGAACGTACAGCACAGGTTGGTTGCGAAGGATCCGAACCACGCGCATTGCTTCAATCAGGTTATGGCGCGGCAGCTCAGCAACGGAGATATCTTCGCGGTATTCAACGAGGAGCGATACCCGTATCACCATGACTCAGGGCGGGCGGTTGCCATCCGTTCCAGAGATGGCGGCGAGACGTGGAGCGAGCCCCAGGTGGTACTGGATTGGTCGGAGCGGACGGGCAACTGGGACTGTGGGATCTGCGAGCTTCTGGATGGCACGTTGTTGGTGAATCTGACCATCCGCGGTTTCTTCAAGCGAGGCATCAAGCCCGAACAGCCGTCCTGGAGCTCAGAACCCTATACCGAGGAATGGGGGGATTGGACTTGGTCCCACCAGATGTGGGGCTGGCTGGGTACCTACGTTCTCAAGTCTACGGATGGGGGCTCAACTTGGGGTGAGCCGATTCGAGTCAACGTTCGTCCGCTGAAGCATGGGGGATGCCGGGTGGGATGCTGGCAGATGCCGGATGGGCCCATTCTACTGGGGGTCTACGGTCGCACGAGTGCGTACGGCTATGGCGAGGAGAGCCAGGCCGAGGTTACTCGTTCTTCTCTGATACGGTCGGATGATGGGGGGGAGAACTGGGAATACTATTCGACGATGGCCTACGATCCTGGAGGCATCATCGAATATGAGGAGCCTGCGGTGCTACGGCTGAAAGATGGGCGTATGGTGTGCATGATGCGTACCAGCGTCAACCCGAGTTGGGACGAGAAGAACATGGCCCTGGTTATCTCGGAGAACGATGGCTTTTCGTGGACAAGACCCAAGATCACCAACATCTGGGGATACCCGGCCGAGTTGACCTATCTGCCCGATGGTCGGGTGCTCATGGTCTACGGCTACCGGCGTGCACCGTACGGTGAGCGCGGCTGCATCTCAGAGGACGGGGTGACCTGGGATATCAAGAACGAGTTTGTCATTCGCGAAGGCGGCGTGCCAGGAGCGGGTACGATTCAGACTCCAAGCTGGGGCACCGGGCTACCGTCTGCGTTCGACTACCACAATCCGGGCGTCTTCCAGCATATGGGCTACCCGACGGTTGTAGCCCTGGACAGTGGCAAGATAGTGTGCCTCTATCACGAGTTCAGCGAAGATCCACAGCCGATTCAGCAGATCATGTGCACGACGTTCGAGATGGCGGACTGAGGTTCTGAGACCGAGAGGCAACCAGAACCTCCATCTACTCTCCTGAGGGTCAGGCGATTCTGGCCTGGCCCTCAGGATGGACCAGAACTCGGTTCTGTTCTTGGCAGGTCGACAAACGCAGAACGGAGGCACAAGATCCAGCCTCGCATGCGCCGCCGGTTCCGGTGGAGGAGCCAGCGTCGGTTAGCAGCCCTTGGACTGGGTTCTAGGGAGCATATCAGCAGAATAAGAGGCTGCGTTCCGTTTTCGGGGAGATCGTGTATGATCACTTTGGCTGACATGCAGTTCGAGGAACTCCAACCTGGCATGAAGTTCAGCCACGAGGAACACGGGGAGCAGGTCATCCTGGATTTGGGCCGCGCGCAGCTCGGGCCCACCATCCGCTTCCACGACTGTTCGATGTATAACGGCGAGATGCCCCAACTGGGCGTCGAGGAAGGCGAGGTGAGCGTCTTTCAACTCATCGCCGAGAGCACTTACCCCCACGGCGCGGATAAGTGGGAGTACGTGGGCAGGGTTGGAGACGACGACATCGCGGCCTGCGGCTGGCAATGCTTCGAAGTGCACTGCCCCCATTGTGGGTTCGCCCACCGGGTTCTGGCGCCGGAGGCGCCGGTCGGAGCGAGACAATGCCGGGAGTGTGGAATGGCCTTCAACCGTCCTGCCGA
>Ga0180432_10004410_pt1 | contig 19361 bp, 18 predicted proteins | sample SS_ome_10_FD_132414 | JGI IMG/M metagenome (GOLD analysis project Ga0180432, IMG submission 132414) | Hypersaline lake sediment archaeal communities from the Salton Sea, California, USA - SS_1_MS_2 metaG | ecosystem: Environmental > Aquatic > Non-marine Saline and Alkaline > Hypersaline >...
CTCGTCGGCGATGCCGCCGAACGACATCGTCCCGAAGCACAGCTGAGATACCTTGACACCAGTCTTCCCCAACGTGCGATATTCCATGAAAAGCCTCCTTGCGCACACGCGATACGTCTGGATTCAGCTACAAGGACGCCGCTATCCAGCCTAGATACAATTCGCCTCTGTTTTCAACCGGGCGGGTCCTTCGCGCGCCAACCTGGCCGGCCAGTGGGCCGGATCAGCCTGCTTTCTCTTTCCGTCTCGCCGCGACGATCTCCTCGGCAAGGGTATAGGGTACCGCTTCGTAGTGTTCGAAGTGCAGGGTAAACGTCCCGCGACCGCTGGTCAGGTTTCTAAGCTCCGAGGCATACCCGAACATCTCGGACAGGGGCACGCGTGCGCGGAGAATCCCCGCGCTGCCTTTTGTTTCCACGCTGACAATCTTGCCACGCTTGGCAGCGAGGCTACCCGTGATCGACCCGGCACATTCCTCCGCCGCGGTCACCTCAACACTCATGATCGGTTCCAGCAACTCTAAACCGGCCTTGCGACACGCTTCGCGGAATCCCGCCGCTCCGCAAGTGCGAAACGCCTGGTCCGATGAGTCGACCTCGTGCATCGAGCCGTCGGTGACCACGACCCTCACGTCGACCATCGGATAGCCGGCGTACGGCCCCTCGGCCATCGCGTCGAGGATGCCCCGCTCGACCGCCCGCAGGTACTCACGTGAGATTTTTCCCCCGCTGATCTTGTCCTCGAACTGGAAACCGGTTCCCGGGCCGGTCGGCTCGATGCGAAAGACCACATGCGCGTACTGTCCCCGTCCGCCTGTCTGCTTGATGTGACGGTACTCGTGATCTACGCAAGCCAGGATCGTCTCTCGGTACGCCACCTCGGGCCGCCCTGTGTGCACCGCCACGTTGAATTCTCGCTTGAGGCGGTCGAGGATGATCTCCAGATGCAACTCTCCCATCCCCGAGATGATCATCTCGCTGGTCTCCGCGTCCGTTCGCACGGTGAAGGTAGGATCTTCCTCCGCCAATCGTTGCAGGCCGGCAGCCAACTTGTCGCGGTCGTCGTTCGACGACGGCGCGACGGCGATCCCGATGACCGGTGCCGGAAACTCGATCGATTCAAGCACGATCGGATGCTCCTCGCTGCAGATCGTCTCACCTGTATACGTATCTGCCAGGCCGACGACCGCTCCCACCTCGCCGGCATGCAGAGCCTCCACGACTTGACGGTCGTTGGCGTGCATCTCAAACAGGCGGCCGACACGTTGACGCACGTTGCGACTCGAATTGACCACATACTCACCCGTCTTCAAAATCCCGGAGTAAACACGGACGTAGGTCAGCTTGCCCATGTGCCTGTCCGCCTGAACCTTGAACGCCAGCGCCGCCAGTGGAGCATCGTCACTGGGGCAGCGGACGATTTCCCGGTGCTCCTTGCGGTGCGCACCGATCACCGGGGGCAGGTCGACCGGAGAAGGGAGGTAATCGACGATCGCGTCGAGCAACCGCCGCACGCCCTTGTTCTTGAACGCCGCCCCACACAAAACGGGGATGAACCGCCCGTCGATTGTCGCCGAGCGGATCGCGCGAACGACCTCGTCGCGCTGCGGGGTCTCTCCCTCGAGGAATTTCTCCATCAGGCGATCGTCCTGCTCACTAATCCGTTCGATCATCAGCGCCGCCGCTGCACGCGCCTGCTCCACGAGATCATCGGGGATCGGCTCTTCACGGATCGACGCGCCCTGCGGCGCGTCGTCGTACAAGATCGCCTTCATCTCGACGAGGTCGATCACACCCGCAAAGTCGGCCTCCGCCCCGATCGGGATCACCACCGGCACCGCGTTTGCTCCCAGTTCCTTGCGGATCTCCTCGACGACCCCGTCGAAGTCGGCGCCGGTACGATCCATCTTGTTGACGAACGCGATCCGCGGGACGTGGTACTTCTCCGCCTGCCGCCACACCGTCTCCGCCTGCGGCTGCACCCCACCCACGGCGCAGAACAGCGCCACCGTACCATCGAGCACACGCAGGGACCGCTCGACCTCGGCTGTGAAGTCGACGTGCCCCGGCGTGTCGATGATGTTGACACGATGGTCCCTCCAGTAAGTCGTCGTCGCCGCCGAGGTGATGGTGATCCCCCGTTCCTGCTCCTGGACCATCCAGTCCATCGCCGCCTCGCCGTCGTGTACCTCACCGATCTTGTGACTCTTGCCGGTGAAGAAAAGAATCCGCTCGGTCACTGTGGTCTTACCCGCATCGATGTGGGCCATGACGCCCACGTTGCGCACCCTGCTGATATCCGTTCTGATAGCTGTTTTCACCGTCATCGTCGCCTCCGTATCGCTCCCCTGCGATTGAAAAAGAGAAAGGGACCCCGCCAACACCCTAGGCGCGATCCGTTGAACCGTCAAACCCAACCCTGCTTAAGAAAACTTGTGACCGAAGGATACGACCCAACATCCGAGAAGTCAACCCCTCGGCAACCGATGTCGTCTCAACTGTAGTTATCCTCTCAGGGAAAAGCGCACCTGCTTGCCCGCTTGGAGCAGTTTCATCACTCGAAAGAGTGGACATTTGAAGACAAGGGCATGACGAACAACAACTTCGGCCGAAGGGTTTCGTTTGCATCCGTGGAATCGCTGGCCGCTTCTGCATAGTGGCATCATCGTGACTACTCCACAGGAACCAGCTCAATCTCAAACAGCCGCGGCCAGAGCTTTCCGGTGACAAACAGCCGGTCATTGCCTGCGTCATAGGCGATGCCGTTTGGCACATCGACTGACTCAATTCGGTCCTCAGGCTTGAGAATCCCAGTCAGATCGATCCATCCGACCACGGCACCGGTATTCGGTGCAATCCGCGCGATCCGGTCCGTCTGCCACACGTTGGCGTAGATTTCGCCCTTCACGTATTCCAATTCGTTGAGCCTGGGCACTGGGCCATCCCTGTCGCGTACTTCAATCGAACCGATCCCTTCAAAGGTTGCAGGGTCCAGGAAGCGAAGCGTTGACGTGCCGTCGCTCACGATCAGGCACTCACCGTCGTGCGTGATGCCCCAGCCTTGCGTCGGATACCGAAACTCGCCAAGCAGCTCGAAGGTGGCCCTGTCGTAGACGAAACCGATGCCAGCCTGCCAGGTCAACTGGATGATCCTCTCCCCAAAGACGGTGATCCCCTCGCCAAAGAGATGATCCGGCAGCTTGCGGATCTGCAGGATCTCGCCGGTCTCCAGATTCGCTCGACGCAACGTAGAGCGCCCGCGCAGGCCCGTTCCTTCGTACAGAACGCCGTTTTCGAAGACCAATCCCTGCGTAAAGGCATTGCGATCGTGGGGATACGCGTTGATGATGCTGACCGTAAAAACAGGAACAGCGGACGTAGCGGTCGGAACACGCCCACCCTCGGCCAACAGCAGGATCCCGACACACAGGATCAGGCCAAAGGTCTTCGCGGTTCTCCTTTTCGTCTGTGGGCTTCCTGACGTCACGGCCCCAAGCATCTCGGGTTTTCGCGACAATGTCCAATCCGCAACGTCGTAGGAACGAACCCCGCCCTGCGAGTGACGATTCCGCTGGTTGAACGTTCTGACGTTGCCGAGCACATCGTTGCAGCAGGCTTCCGCCGGCAGGGAGTTCTGGAAGGCAATGGGCTTGGGGCTAAAAAGCGGCCTTCCAACTACACGGTTACGTTGTCGTCTACACGATTTCCAGATAGGATAAACAGCGTTTCGACGGGAGGGCAATACGAAAGCGACCATTCTGAACGGAGCAACCGGGGACGATGCCCTGACCCGTCACGCTGGGTGAAGACTCCGGGGATCTGTGTAATCGCCGATGCCGGTCGGGACGTGGCAAAGAAGGCGATTCAGTGCGACCTCCTGACGTTTGTAACGCCGATCACTTTCGGCGGCTACAGCTTCCATCTGAAGAAGGCCGTCGATCGCCTGATTCCCCTGATCATGCCTTACTTTCAGTTTGTGGGCGGCGAAATCCACCACCAGAAGCGCTACGCTCAATATCCACTTCTGCTCGGACTGGGCACACTGCCGGAGTCTAACGATGCACAAGAACAACTGTTCCGCATGCTCGTCCGTCGAAACGCGATTAACTTCCACAACCCCAACCACGCGGCAACCATCGTACGCACACGGCATGAGAACCGCGAGGTGGACAGAGAGCTCAAGGTCGTGCTTCACCAATTGGAGGTGATCCAATGACCGCACCGAAGCACGCGCTCCTGCTGGCAGGAAGCCCCAAGGGGTTGAAGCTAGGAAGCTCGGCAAGGCTGGGCGGTCTCCTGTTCAATCATCTCGAGAACAGAGGAATCAACATCGACGCTTTGCACATACACGCGGCTCTTCAATGGCGAGATCCCCAGTCCCTACGGCATGCCGCTACAGCTGCCGATCTCGTCGTTCTCGCCACACCGCTCTACGTGGATAGCCTTCCCGCGCCGGTCATCTGGGGGATGAAACAATTGGCAGCAGAGGCACTGCCCGAACAGTCCCGAACGTACCCACGGCGTTTCGCCGTACTGGTCAATTGCGGCTTCCCGGAACCCTCTCAGAACGCCACGTGCGTGGGCATCTGTCAACGGTTTGCGCAGAGCGTGGGATTCGAATGGGCCGGCGCGCTTGCCTTCGGCGCAGCCGGTGCACCAACACGCAGAGTCCGCCGGGCCATCGAACTGGCTGCACAGGACCTTGCCGCGGGCAAGGTCCTCTCAAAAGAGACGTGCTTGCCAAGACCCGTTATTCCACCGCGGCTGTACCCGCTCACGAACTTCGCGTGGAAGCTCCAGGCGAGGCGCCAGGGCACAAAAGAGAACCTACACGCCACACCGTATGCCTGATCCGTGTAGTAGACGGTGTGCCCAAGCAGATTCCTCTCAAGCCCGAGGCAGGACAAACCAGGTGCCCGCGAAGAGCAATCCCAACCCGACCAACCTGCCTACTTTGAGTGGAACTGCACCTGCGCCTCCCCAGCCAAGACTGTCTACTAGGACGGCAACGAGCATCTGTCCGAAGAAAATCGCAGCCACACCGGCAGCGACCCCGGTGCGGGGCAGAGAATAGGCAACCCCAAAAATGATGCCCAAACCGAGTGCACCGGCCGCCACAACGATGAGGATGGGCGAACTTCGCAATGAACCAGACAGCGACAGTTGTCCCGCAACACCTAGAACCAACAAGAGTAGACCCGCAAGGATTCCGCCAGCGAAGTTCACCAGGAGCCCCGTGCGGATGGGCCCAACCTGCCTTCCCAACCAGGTGTTCAGCGTCGCCTGCGTGCCGATCGCTAGGCCGGTGCCTACTGCGCTGACAAGTGCGACGATCGTCGCCCTTTGCATGCTGCCTCCCGACATACGTGTACCAATTCTACCCCCATCGGTCCGGTCAGGAAAGATGGCGGAGATCCTCACCTACTTGCCGAGCCAGACTTCGAGGCGTCAACCAGAGATCGGTCGCAAGCCCAATCGCTAGTAGTAGACCCGCCTCATCAGAACCTTCCCCATCGGCGAGAGTTCTATCCCCTCAAGCTCAAGCAACGCACGCTTCATCTTGCGCCCACCCTGATACCCTCCGAGCTCTCCGCCTGCTCTGATCGCTCGGTGACACGGGATGATGATCGGAAACGGATTGGTGGCAAGCGCTCTCCCCACCGCTCTGGCTCCTGCGGGAATCCCCAGGCTGCTGGCAATCCGTCCGTAGGTGCTCACCCAGCCTCGCGGAATCCTGTGCTCGGCCAGAAGGACACGTTGTTGAAACGAAGAGCACCGCTCCAGCGCAACCATCTCCAACCCGAAATCGACGGCTTCTCCTCCAAGAAACGCCTGCATCCGTTCCCCGAGTTCAGCGATGAGAGAAATCGAACGAGGTCGAGCGTCAGCAAACGCTGTCTGAACGAGCATCTGCACCGGAGTCTGTGGCACAGGAAGAAACACCCGCACGACCTTCGGAATCTGCTCAGTCTCCTGCCAGACGATGCCGAGTGCGCCGAAGGCAGAACGCTGCAACATATAGCAAACTGGTATCATCCTCGTTCCCTCACGTGTGGTCATTGCCGCAGTATCCTCACGCGCCCAGCCATCGAATGCCTACATCAAGCCGCTTTTGAGAGAAGCCAAGAATTTTACGCAAGAGAGAGCACCTCTATCGACTCATGCCTGTCGCTACAAGAGGCACTCACGTGGACGTCGGCTTGAGCGACGGACCGGTATTACCAGGGATTTGCTTAGCAGTACTCCTCGCGAGGCGGAGAGAAAACCTCCACCGCCGATGCATCCTCCAGTATTCGATAGCTGTGCGGCGCATCCCCAGGGATTACGTAGCTGTCGTCCGGCTCAATCTCCGTTGATACACCATCGATGGTCAACTCAAAACGGCCTTGAACGCAGTAGCCGGCCTGCTCGTGGGGATGAGAGTGAGTGCCTACTGTCTGCCCCACCTTGAAGGTCATTAGGGTGACCATCATCCGCTCCCCGGTCACCCCAAGGAGAAACTTCACCCCTCTGAAACTGCGTTTCTTCCTTTCCGTTGCCTTTACGATCATTAAGGTCCCTTTCTTCAGAATCGCACAACGCCTTCTGCAACGAGCACCACTTGCCCTCCCACTCGCACGGCAGTGGCCTCATCCCCCTCGCGATCCACCTCGACAAACAGCGTGCTCGGTCGGCCGATCTCCGCACCCTGCTCACTGACAATGTGCGTTGTCGGATCGGTCAGCGGAACGGCGCGGTGACAAACGAGATATGCACCCAGGGCGCCGTTGGCGCTGCCGGTAGCCGGATCTTCCGGCACACCGAGAAGCGGGGCGAACATGCGACAGTGCACCGTCGATTCGGCTCGCTCCGTCTCGAGGGAGAAGACCATCACACAATAGGTACCCGCAGCGCAGCAAACCCGATCGAGCGCAGCCGCGTTGAGCTTGCCAGCACCCAAGGCCTGAACCTCGGCCAAAGAACGCACCGGCACCATCATCTGGGGCACGCCAGTGGAGACGACCTGCACCGGCAGCCCCGTCTCGGTGATCGCTTTGGCGTCCAAACCGAGTCCCTCAGCCAGTTCGGAGACCTCCTCCAAGATGGCGTGAAATGTAGGACGATCCTGGGTCATCACCACTTTCTCCACCTTTCCACCGACCACGTACAGATCGGCAGGTAAGACGCCCACTCCCAATTCAAAAAGCACTTGAGTGACCGGCTCAGACCGAGGAACCCTGCCCAGGTGAGCCAGGGCCCAGTGGGTCCCCACCACGGGATGGCCGGCGAACGGCAACTCGGCCGCAGGAGTAAAGATCCGTACCTTGAAGTCAGCCTCGGCCGCCTGTGGCGGAAGCACGAACGTCGTCTCCGAGAGGTTCATCTCCCGCGCCAGAGATTGCATCTCCTCGTCGTTGAGGCCCTCGGCGTCGGGGAAAACGGCCAGGGGGTTGCCGCCGAAGGGCTTGTCCGTAAAAACGTCAACCTGAATAAAGGCGTATTCGTTCATCCGTACTCCGTTTGTCTCTACACCTCGTAGACCGGCGCGTGCCAGTCCGAGCGTACACCCTCTTTGCCACGCGCGACCGCTTCGTAACGACTCGCCAGGGAGGTTGTGATCGGCCCCGGCTTTCCGCCGCTGACCGGCCGATGATCTACAGACACGATGGAAGTAACCTCCATTGCCGTGCCGCAGAGAAACGCCTCATCGGCCGCGTAGAGTTCCGTACGGTCGATCGGCCGCTCCTCCACAGGCACTCCCATCTCCGCAGCAAGCTCAATCAGAGTCGCTCGCGTGATCCCCTCCAGGATGTTGTCGGTAACCGGCGGAGTAACCAAGTTGCCGTGCCGGCCGATAAACAAGTTGGCAGCGCTGCCTTCCGAGACATGCCCATCCTGACAGAGGAGAAGTGCATCGTCGAAACCGTTCAGGTGCGCCTCGGTCTTGGCCAGGGCGGCATTGACGTAGGCGCCCGTGATCTTGCCACGGGCGGGAATGGTATTGTCCTCCAAACGACGCCACGAGGAGAACATTACGCTGATTCCTTCGGGCTTGTCGATGTATTTGCCGAACGGGACAGCGAACATTGAGGTCTCCGTCTCTAGATCGTGCAGTCGCACTCCGACGGCACCGGTGGCCTTGTATGCCAGCGGCCGCAGGTAGACATCGGCCTTGAACGCTTCCTTTCGCAGCAGCTCGACAGCGATGTCTGCAAGCTGTTGTCCGGTGTATGGCACTTCGAGAAACAGGATGCGGCAATTGCGGAGGAAGCGTTCCAAGTGCTCTTGGAGTCTGAATAGATAGAGCTGTTGCTGTTCGTCGTTCCAATAGGCACGAATCCCCTCGAAGATCCCCGTACCGTAATTGAACGCCGCGGTCATGATACTGACTTTGGCCTGCGCGATGGGCACGATCTTCCCCTGGAAGAATGCGTATCGATTCTCTACAGGCATTGCGTCACAAACCTCCTTGGTTGTCGATTGGTGCTTACATTCCCTGGCTTACATACGATCTTGCAGAGCCCGGATGCCGAGATTTTACTGGCATCCCTGTATCGGTACACCGCGCCCTTGGCTTTGCCCGCAGCGGCATCGTCCAGCCGAAGCGCTCGTATTGGCAACTCCATTCTCCGTGAACCTCCGCCACGTATTGCACCAACCAAACCAATGGGGAGCTCTAGCATCTGTACCTTTGGCCAAAAGAAGCTTACTGCGTGGACCAACCTACCCAGAGCGAACAACCACCCTGGCAATACTTATTTGTGGTTCGCCTAGAGCAGGCTTCAGTGAAATACGGGTTGCTCACCCGTGACCTTTTCGATCAACACCTCCAGCCGCTCGACAAGGGCAACAACCCCCTCGCTTTCACGGGCATCATCTGCCCACAAGCTTACTGAGTGAGTCAGCCCGTTGTCTCGAAGCACAAAACTGTACTGGACCTCCTCAGGAACCCCAAGCCGATCGGAAGACTCCCTGCTTTCAACCTCAATAGCACGGATCAACTTCCAGAGATCCGAGTTCTCCTGTCCCGCAAGCAAGACGGACCCGTAGTCCACTACCTCCCCCCGCACATTGTGTGTGACGGAAAGCGCTCCTTGCGTGTCCACAGTGACGGTCCATTCGCCAAATCCCTCGATATGGTAGGCGCCCCCGCTAGAGAACTCGAAGGCTTGTTGCTCTGCTTCCTGCTTCAACGATACGTAGCCTGAAGCAAGAGCAAGGATCGCCGCCCAAACGATCACAAGCAGTATCGCATTTTTCATGACTTGCACCTCCCAATGCTGCGGCCAGGCTTCAGCTCCCTCGGCTACCAGCCCAGCGTAGTCGGAATTTGTTTGTATTAATCAGCTCATTAACCATAGTACACCCAACAGCCTCTGCAGAGAAATGGATGATGTTCACGCTGTCCTTTCCTATCCCAGAGTTGTCGCACGTCTACCTTCTTGAGGATTAAACTGAACCGTTTTTGGAAACAACGGGAGGTCACAGGTTGGATTCCAAAGGTGAACCGAACCACTGCACAGCGGGTGAACCAACGGATCGACGTCAACAAACCGCCAAGCCACAGGAATCACAAGCCCAGAGCACGGCAGCGGAAAAGACCATTCCAGCGCTCGAAGAAAGGGTAAAGGCGCTGCTTGACCGAACCCTCTACTGCGTGTTCGTACACAATTTGGAGGGCCAGGGACATGAACCTCGATAAAAAGACACTATCACCAAAACGTACGATACAGGAAAGACCTTTGTCTTTGGTTCACTCGATGAAGTCCCTATCGTCCAGCTCAGTGAGGCACCAGTCAATTCGGGAATCAGCGTTCCTACAAAAAACATCGGTGTGTTCCAAGTGGTCTCCTTGGAACGAAATGCGTTCACGAAAAGTGATTCCCGTTTGCTGAAACTCCTACTGAGACACACGGCCGGAGCGGTGAAGCGGCTTCGGCTACAGGAGTAAATCCTGGAGCAAGCCAACCGAGATGCGTCGACTGGGGTTTACAACCGCCATTACTTCATGCAGATGATCAAAAGAGAACTCGCTCGGGCCAGACGATACCAGCACTCCATTGGCTTTCTAATGATCGACATCAACCGCTCCAAAAAGATCAACGATCGATTCGGCCATCAGGTCGGCGACAAAGTCTTGCAGGCAATAGCGGCTTTGCTTGAGGAGACGGTCCGGGAGACGGACATTGTAGTCCGCTACAGCGGAGATGAATTCCTCATCGTGCCTCCTGAAACCGGGGAAAAGGCTGAATACCTGCTGCATCGGAGCAATAAGTGGGAGCTGTCACTTGCAGCAGCCGGGGCAGATTAGCTCTCACAGCACAGGGTTTTCTCCGCAACCCCGCGCCGGGCTACAATGGGTGAGGTGCATTACGCAGGAGGTGGAACCATGTGGAAAGAGTTTAGGAATTTCATCACCAAGGGGAATCTGTTGCAGTTGGCGATCGCGTTCATCATGGGAGTGGCGTTCGCGACTCTCGTTAAGTCGTTCATCGAAGACATCATCATGCCACTCGTCGGAAAGGCCGCTGGAAACGTTGATTTTGCCAACCTGTACGTCAATCTGTCTGGCCAAGCATACGAGTCTGCCAATGCAGCTCGCGAGGCAGGTGCCGCGGCAATCTACTACGGCGCGTTCATCAACAACCTCGTCAACTTCCTCCTTATCGCGTTTGTCGTCTTCCTGCTCGTCAAGGGCTACCAGCGGATGCAAAAGCCAAAGGAAGTTGGACCACCGACGACAAAAGACTGCCAATTCTGCAAGACTACAATCCCCATCGAGGCAACGCGCTGTCCCAACTGCACCTCGGAGCTCGGCACCTGAGAGAATCGGTTGGCTCGTTCTTCAAAAAAGGAACTCTCTGGCTCTACGTGCCACCTGGTAGACGTTTCTTACCGGTGAGGGCCGTTGTGCGTTGCCCTGTGGGTGATATACGTGTGCTCCGTTGCCCCCTCCGCGCAGGAAAGGCCCTACTCGCTTAGTGGCAAGATGGTGATATCCCCTATGCCAACGACGAGGACAAGTTGTCCCGCGCCTTCACCCAGGACTGCGTGCGCTTCTTTCCTGATAAAGCCCTTCTGGTCAAGCGCTGTGGAGGGGAAGCCAGCAATCGTAATATCTCCCAATCCCACCACACCCGTTACGGTATAGGCAGCCTCCGGATGCAGTCGAATATCGACACTCCCCGTGCCGACCTCAACCTGTGCGAATTTGCACTCGACATCCGTGAGAGCCACCTCGCCCACACCAAGTTCGAACAGAAGTTCTGTGGAAATAAGCCGCTCAATCTTCATATCGCCAATACCAAGGTCAATGGACACCGCACCGCTGTAGTCACTGAGCATGATGTCTCCAACACCTTGCTCAATCTGGAGAGAAGTTCCCACCGGCACGTGCAGCACAAAATCAACAGACCAGCGGCCCGAGTACCGATCGGGGGCCTGGGAACGGATCTGAAGTCCCTTATCAGTGTCCTCGATGACAATCTCCACCGCTGCGAGGACATCCTCCTTCCTCGCATGCTTCACCGCGATAAGCTTCAACATGTCGGTGGCCCCTGTCTGTACAGTGGCAACGACCTCCGGCCCAATCGTGATGCTGCCCATTTCATTCTCAACCGCGACTGAGGTTCTACCGGAAAGACCGACGCTGTCTTCAACCGTCTCGCTGTAGGGGAAACCCCAGCCGGGGCTCCCTATTCCACCGAATGTAACCGCAAACTCCACGACGGGTCCCGAAAAATCAAGCGACGGCCATAGAATTTCTGCCCCTCCACAGCAGCCAACTCCAAACAGCGTGAACAAGTAGCCAAAACGCACTTCGAACCCAAGCCAGCCGAGTGGCTGCACCTGCATCCCCAGATACGGTTCTACGGCAATGAACCCCCGGCATGTGTTAACCGGAGTTGGCTCGACGATAATCCCGCTCGGAAAATTTTGAGAGATGCCGCTGCGATTGACCAGCTCTCCCCCAGGACAGATCCAGAAATCCTCGGGGGCAACTTCGCGCAGATCCAAGGAAACCCCACCACCACCTAGAACAGCTCCGAACGTGAGGAGCGATCTCTCGTTGCCGCCGACAACCCAACCGAGCGCTAATCCACCAAATCCGATGGAAAGGGTTGCCTTCCTATTTTCCTGAAGCGATGTTGTTGAGCCACCCCATCCGATGCCACCGACGGACAGCCCGCCAATCAGACCACCGCGGCCACCACCGCCGGAGAGAATCAACAAATCACCCAAAGAGGTATACCCATTGTCTTCCAGGAATTCGTTGACCCCATCCAGAGCGGGCGCGAATACGCCTACCAGCGGGCCCCCGAAGCCAAATCCTGTTACAGCCTTGTTATTCTTCCCATCGGCGAGTGCTCCGGCAAACAACAGGAAGATGAAAAGCCCAACAATCCCCGCATTCCAGGCAAACTTGCGCATGGAAATCCTCCTTTTTAACAATCAAACCGTTCACCTTTACGGCATCCTAGTGAACGTCCGGGATCGGAGCAACTTCATAATAGCTGTCCAGTCACCCATTTTCGTGGCCCTACCTTCGATCCAGCCAATCTGCTGTGGTATCAAGCGAGACGTATTCCTCAAGCCTCCACACAGCACGCCGGCTCCTCCCCTCCCACTTAGCCACCCCCGCCATTGACATCCCGCTTCCCCCCCAGAAGGGGCTTTCCAGATTTGCATTTGGCGCAGTGCGCGATATAATACTATGCGTTGTTGGTAGTGTTGCAGCCGTTTGTGTTTGGAGTCAGTTTTTTCTGAAGTCCACCCAAGAACGTCCTGCTTAGCTAAAACTTCCAGCATAGAGGAGGACAATCGACTATGTCTGACCGCGAGACCGGTACGGTTAAATGGTTCAACGACGCCAAAGGGTTCGGCTTCATCGAGCGAGAGCAAGGTGAAGACGTATTCGTGCACTTCAGTTCCATTCGTGGCGAAGGCTTCAAGTCTCTGGAAGACGGACAGAAAGTGGAATTTACCCTTGGCCAAGGCCAGAAAGGCCCCCAAGCCCTGGACGTTACCGTTATTCTCTAAGAAGCTACTCGTTACACAAGATCACTCCGTGCGGCGCACGTATCCTGTGCGCCGCGTTTTTTTGACAGAGCAAAAGGAGAATGTATCTCCAAACGGACGTAGACCTCCGTGCAATCTGCTGCGAAGACGAGCCTAGTGCGGCCTTCTATCGCTTTGTTTTGACATCGTACATTCGCTTGTCGGCTTCGGCCAACACTCTGTCGATGGATCCGCCACTCCCGGGTGCCCAATGAGCACTGCCGATGGATAGTGTAACCGGGAAATCTATGAGTTGGCCCATTCCCTCTTGGCTCACCATTGCCTGGAGAATACGCTCCCTAATGGTTTCAGTCTCCCCGTTGGTCTCAGGACAAATGAGAAGAAACTCATCCCCACCATAGCGAACGACGATGTCCGTCTCCCGGACCGTCTCCTCAAGCAAAGCCGCTATTGCCTGCAAGACTTTGTCGCCGACCTGATGGCCGAATCGATCGTTAATCTCCTTGAATCGGTTTACGTCGATCATCAGAATGCCGATGGGATGATTGTAGCGTTCAGCACGTTTTGCCTCTTGCTCAAGGAGTTCATCCAGGTAGTGCCGATTGTAGACCCCGGTTAGTGCATCGTGATGTGCCATATGAGAGAGCTTCTCTTCGTACTCCTTGCGCTCCGTGATGTCCCGGATAATGGTGGTATGATACGTCCCCCCGTTTGTCTCCCAACTTGTCAATGAAAGCTCAATCGGTAACTTGCTTCCGTCTTTTCTTAGGCCTACTGATTCAACGCGTTGTTCCCTACGCGGCTTGTTTGTTAGCTCGAAGTATCTTCTTCCCTGTTGATTGTCCTCGTCTCGCTGCTCCGCAATCAACACGGTAAATGGTTTTTCCAGCACTTCTTCCTCTCCATAGCCGAACATGCTCTCTGCACCGTTGTTCCAAAAGATCACCCTCCCGAGACTATCGACTGAGACAATAGCATCCATCGCCGTCTGTGCGACAGCGCGAAACCGTGCCTCGCTTTCTTTCAACGCTTGCTCAGCCCGTTGCCTCTCCTCAACCAGGCGATACTGCGTGAGCACCCGCTCGATAACGGAAGAAAGCAAATCGAGATATCCACCCGCCGCATCCTTGACGAGATAGTCCCCTGCGCCAAGTTTCATGGCCTCAACAGCCGTTTCCTCGTTCCCGGTACCCGTCAACATGATGGTTGGCGGAAGTTGCTGCATCTCCGCTGCCATGATCTCAAGCACTTTCAGTCCGCTACAAACAGGCATTTCTTGGTCCACGATCACGACATCGTAGACACCTTCAGCATACATGGCCAGCCCCTCTTCACCATCTTCTGCCAGATCGGCGATGTACCCCTCTCGGCTCAACCGCTTCTGAACCAGGCGCGCCAGGCCGGGATCATCTTCCATATATAAGATCCGAAGAGGTACGCGCTCTGACACGTCTTTCACTCTCCGTTCGGCACGTTGACGATTGAAAGAAAAAGACCGAGTTTCTGTACCGCTTCAGAGAACTTCTCATAGTCTACTGGCTTGGTGATATACACGTTGCAGCCCAGCTCGTAGCATCGAGACACCTCCCGCGCATCGTCCGTAGTGGTCAGGACCACCACGGGGATCTGTCTAGTGCGATCGTCCGCCTTCATCCGCTCGAGCACCTGGTAGCCGTCCAACACCGGCATGTTCAGATCCAGCAACACCAGTAGCGGAGAAGGACGCACGTGTCCCGCATACGTCCCTTCACCGAACAGGTAGTCAAGGGCTTCTTGGCCGTTGCTCACTGTTTCAATTGCGTTGGAGATCTTCGCCCGCTTCAGGTTTTTCTCGATCAACCGCGCGTGCCCTGGATCATCTTCCACTATGAGAATGCTAACCTCGTGTCTGCCCGCCATCCGTCTCTCCTTTCGCTAGGTCTTTTGCTATCGTGAAGAAGAACGTCGTTCCAACGTCCGGCTCCGACTTGAACCAGATCTGCCCTCCGTGCATCCGCACAATCGTCTTGACGTAAGAAAGCCCCATTCCCTCTCCCGGGACATCCTGCTTGCCGGCGCGGCGAAATGGGGCGAACACCTTCGGAGCATCGTCCTCTGAGATGCCTCGCCCGCTGTCCCGCACCCAGAACGTCGTGGCAAGTTCCTCCCGTTTGCCGCCGATCTCGATCGCCCCGGGTCGATTAGGATCGAGATACAGCAGCGCATTTGTAAACAAGTTGCCGATGACCTGCTCCATGGAGGTCCGGTCGGCAACAACCTCAGGCAGATCGCTGACCGTCAGGTCAACGTGACGCTCCTCGATCTGATGTGCGAGGCTCTGTCTGGCCGCTTCGACGATCGCGTTCATGTCGATGGCTTTGAGCGACAATTCGCGCCGTCCCAACCTAGAGAGCTTCAATACAGCGTTTAAGAAGCTGTCCATGCGCGTTACAGAAGACTCGATGAACCCCAGTGCCTCTGGGATGTCTTCGCGAAATGCCACATCTATGTCCTTCCTGCGCTCTTCATCCACCGTGGGCAAGGCAGCCTCGATCACAGGAGATACATCTTCCAGAGACGAGCGCAGTTCCACAGCAAATCCTTTGAGGTTGACCAGCGGTGCCCGCAAATCATGGGAGACGATGTACGCAAACTGCTTGACTTCCTCGTTTGCCACCTCAATCTCGGAAATGTACCGTTGAACTTGTTCCTCCGCTTTCCTACGGTCAGTGATGTCAAGGCCGATAACAATCGACCCCGTGAGTTTCCCCCCCTCATTCAACAGGTTTGTCTGATTCCAAGAGATGATTCGCGCACGTCCGTCTTTGCATCGGATAGTTGTTTCTAGAACATCGTCTCCCTTACCCTTTGCCAGAGTGGCAGCCACCCGTCCGGTCAGCTCTCTTCGATAGATGTCGTCCGGATAGAGCCATTCCCATATCTTGTCGTGCCCCACAGTCTCTCCCCGAGTGTAGCCGCTGATCGTTTCCGCCGCCTTATTCCAAAGGACAACGTTGGCCTTTTCGTCCAGAACATTGATCCACACACTGGCATTGTCGATGACGCTCTCCTGAAACTGGTTGAGCCTACGAATTTCCTCCTCCGCGCTCTTGAGCGCGGTGATATCTCTAGCAATACCCACGAGCCCTACAATCTTCCCGTGGCTGTCGCGCAAAGGCACTTTGGTCGTTAAATTCCATACATTGTTGCCTGTCTGGTCTACGACGCGTACTTCTCTATTGATCAACGGCTGACCTGAATGGATAACCTCCTTGTCGTCGGCATAGTTTTGTTCTGCCAGTTCCTGCGGGTAAAATTCGAAGCTCGACTTCCCGACGACCTCGTTTGGCGTTGTCGCTCCCAGGAAACGCACATGTGCAGTGTTGCTGACAAAATACCGGCTCTCGGTGTTTTTGGCATAGATTAGATCGGGCACGTTGTCTATTATGGTGCGTAGCAGATTGCGTTCTTTCTCCAGCCTCTCCTCGGCCTGCTTCAATTCAGTGATATCCGCGGTCGAGCCAACCATGCGAAGAGGCCTTCCTCTCTCGTCCCACAGTGCCTGTCCCCGAGCACGATACCACCGATATTCACCCGTTTTCGTGAGCATGCGCTGCTCCACGTCGTACGGCACCCTCTCCTGCAGATGCGCTTCAATCGCAATTTCGGTGGATTCCTTATCTTCGGGACACAGATGCGCTTCAAACACCTCAAAAGAAGCCTCGATCTCATCGGGCGCATACCCAAGAATCTCCTTCATCCGCGGAGACCAGTAGAGTGTATTGCCATGGATATCCCAATCCCATATCCCGGCATTGGACCCCTCCACGGCCAGGGCGAACCGCTCTTCACTGGCTCGCAATGCCTCTTCCGTCCGTTTGCGCTCGGTGATATCCCGGACAATGGCGATAGAGCCAATCAGATTGCCGCTCTCGTCCAGCAGGTTTCTTAAGTTCCACAAGATGATCTTGGTCTGGCCATCTTTACACCGAATGGTTGACTCAAACTCCTCAGTTGCTTCGCCTCCTTCGCGGAGGGCAACCGTTTTTTCAAGAACCTCCTTACGATATGCCTCCTCCGGGTAGAGAAGCCGAACCCAGTCCTTGCCTTGATGCACCATCTCCTCATAGGAGTAGCCACTGATCGTCTCGGCGGTTTTGTTCCAAAAAACAACTTTGCCATCTTTATCTAGCACATTCAGCCAGATGGTGGCATTATCAATAACGCTCTCTAAGCGCTGCCTAAGCTGGCGGATTTCCTCTTCCCCACGCCTTCGCTTACTCAGTTCTTGCTGGACCACTTCATGCAATTGGGCGTTTTCGATCGCGATGGCAATGTGTGCGCTCAGGGTTTCCATTACCATTACGTCGGCCTCATCGAAGACATCAAACTGGTCGCTTTGAATATCAAGCACGCCGATGATCTTCTCTCCATCCTTAATCGGTACTGCAAGCTCCGACTTTGTTGCTTCACTCGCTACGCGCAAGTAACGAGGCTCTTGGCTGACATCACCGCTGAACTCAGTCTCACCGCTTGCACCCGCGCTTCCTATCATTCCTTCACCGATGGCAACCTGATGGTTCTCAGGGACGATGTGCGCAAAGTCACCTTTGACAGCCTGCAGAGTGAGACATTTTGCCCTCTCATCAACGAGCAGGAGCATCACGCCGTAATAGTCAAAGGCATCGCGTACCGCAGTTACGACCTCGGAAAACAGCTCATCCAAGTCTACCTTGTTGCTCACGCGGTGAACCACGTCGTAAGTCAGTGCCATCAACGCCGCTCGCCGCTGTAATTCCCCCTCCTGCCTGTGTTTGGACTCCGCAGCACCTGGTTCGGCAGTCCGACAGCGTTGAGTATCCTTTTTTTTCATAGATTCACTTTCTTTCTTCGCATCTTCAAAGACCATCTCTACTCCACGATAAATGATGCCTAGCCTGCAACGGCCTTGGCTTGTACCAAATCACAGCAGAATCCGTCATCCGACAGATTGAACCAAGCTTGGTTGTCTCTTCTACCATACCGCCAGAGGGTACCGAGATAGGAATATAATTGGGCAGTCCTCTGTCGGGATTTGCCGATGAATTTGTTCAGGCAACAGAAGCACTTGCGTCAGGAACCCTGTGGACATAAAAGGGGCTTCCATCAGCCCCAAAGGGCTTTTGAAAGCCCTTTTCAGCCGTGACAATCGTTATTGTAAGTTCAAGCTATTCGGTTTGGCTCGGCACCGTTGTTGGCACCGGCTCTGCCGGCGTGCGAATGAATTGGGAAAGAACGAGCGACACAGCAGCGATGCCAACTCCCACTAGAAAGGGAGCTTGTGATCCGAACAGAGCCCACACCGTGCCTCCTACCACTGGAACGACAATAGCCGCAATGTGGTTGATGGTCTGCTCCAACGAAAGATTACTGGTGAGTTCTTCTTGCGATACGGCAATCTTTTGTAGATAGGTTGCCGCGGCTAGGTTGAACCCGAAGAGGATGTTGTCGACTACAAACAGGCCAAACAGTATCGGGAGAGCGCTAACGTAGGCGTAGCCGAGGAAGACGAGGATCAGCGTTCCGAAGCCAACGGAGAGCATCAACCTCTCCCCTAGTCGGCCGACGAGCTTGCCGACGTATTGGTAAGCGAAGGTGTTGATTAAGCTATTGGCGAGAAACAGCAGTGCCGTCGTCTCGATGGAGATACCATGCTCTTTCACCAAAAGGAAGATGGCAAACGTGGTGAAGATGTGCCGGCGACTGCCCATTAAGAACGCGATGGTGTAGTAGAGCCAGTAGCGCCGCCGGAAGACCACCCGCCGTCGTGGGGGCAAGCCCTCCTTGCCTTTCTCAAAGGGTAACAGCATCAGTCCCCCGAGTATCACAACACTCCCCACGGCCATGAACAGCGTCCGATAACCCAGCCGTCCCGCTAGCAGAAAGACAATGCCGGTGGCCACCAGAGCGGCAATCGCACCCAGGCTCCGCAATTGGCCGAGTGCCTTGGGAGCGTGTTCTTTGTCCACGACCATCAACACTACGGCGTTGTTACTGGGGTAGAAAAAGTGGAAACCCACGCTCATCACAACCGTGCTAACGAGTAAAAACGGAACACTGGCCGCTTGGCCGGTGAACATCATTCCGGTCCCAAGAAGGATGACACTCAACGCCATGACGCGGACTTCGGAAAGAAAAAGGGCAAGAAAACCGAGGAGAAAACCCATCAGGCCCGGCAGTTCACGCAGCGCTTGAACCCAGCCGATGACTGCCGGCCCAATTCCGATCGTCTCCACGGCAAAGTTGTTGAACATCGCCTCCCACGCGTGGTAGCCGAAGAAGAGCAAGAAGTTGGAGACGACGAGGTAAACGAACAGCCTCCGATTGGATCTCAGCATCTCGCGC
>Ga0180432_10004413_pt1 | contig 19354 bp, 17 predicted proteins | sample SS_ome_10_FD_132414 | JGI IMG/M metagenome (GOLD analysis project Ga0180432, IMG submission 132414) | Hypersaline lake sediment archaeal communities from the Salton Sea, California, USA - SS_1_MS_2 metaG | ecosystem: Environmental > Aquatic > Non-marine Saline and Alkaline > Hypersaline >...
ATGTGGGCCGGGGCGGAGTAGTACGAGCCGTCACGGACGCCGAGTGTGATGCCCGCTCCGGAGGCCCGCATGTAGTTCATCGTCTTCGTGGCCTCGTTCTCAAGCTGGTCCACGGTGACGAAGCTGTCGAGGGCGCGAGGGCTGCAGAGGCAGACAATCCCGTCAGTCGTCACGGTGACCATCGTGCCCCTGGTCGCCATCATGAAGGAGACGGTATTGTCCGTGGTGCCGATGATCTGGTAGCTATTGCGCTCGAGTTCGGCCTGGAGGGGGTCCAGCGCGACCGGTCGGGTAGTCACGCGGTAGGCTACCGCTGACTTGTAGGTCTCGGCTACGGGCGGTGCTATGGTCAGCGGCTTCGCAGGTGTATCGGTCGCCGGCTTCGTCGTGGCCGCCGGTGTACCCGCAGTCGCGGGCTTCCCGCCGATGACGATCTTGTCGTCCTTGACGTAGAAGGTGGCGCCCGCCCCGTTGAGCATGATGCTGACGGTGTCGCCGTCTTTCAGCGCGGCCAGCAGTTGGAAGATCGCCGCGCTCTGGGAGAATGACGCTTCCGGGAATGTCTTTGCGACGGCCGCCCGCGCAGATTCCTCACTGGCCGCCCAGACGGATACAGCCGTCAGACACAGGCATACAACCATCAGCCAACACAGCTTCTTCATCGCAGATGTCTCCTTTTTGTCTTACCGCACTCCACCGTTGTCTCATCCTCCTGCAACGAGTACTCGCGGAGGAGTTACTCACATACTATTGTCCCATTGTGGCAGAGATTCCTTCTGCGAAAGCCAGGAAAAAGGGGAAGTTCGGGCGGGTGGCGAAATATCCTGGCACAAGGACGGGTGGCGTTAGATCTAACAGGCGAATCATAATGCTGGAGGGAAGACGATGGCATTCGACTATGCTGAGACGCCGGGCAATACCGAATGGTTCGTGCATGACCGATTTGGGATGTTTATCCACTGGGGCGTGTATGCCGCTGCCGGGCGGCATGAGTGGGTGAAGAAGTATGAGGCGATACGTGACGAGGATTACCAGAAGTACTTCGACCACTTCGACCCGGACCTCTACGATCCCGTCGTCTGGGCAAAGCTGGCGAAGGCAGCCGGCATGAAGTACTTCGTCATCACCACCAAGCACCATGACGGCTGCTGCATGTTTGACAACCCGCTGACAGACTGGAAGGTGACCAACGCGCCGGCGGGCCGCGACCTGATCGCGCCGATGGTCGAGGCGTTCCGGGCCGAGGGGCTGAAGGTGGGCTTCTACCATTCGCTGATTGACTGGACGCACGCGGAATACACTATTGACGGGCATCATCCTCTGTGCGATGACGAGGAGTATGTAAGGGCGAATCAGGACCGGGACTGGGACAAATACGTCGAGTACCTGCACGGCTCGGTCCGCTACCTGCTGAGCAACTACGGCAAGGTGGATTATCTCTTCTTCGATTACTCGTATTCGCAGATGCCGGCGAAAGGTCTGCTGGCAGCGGGCAAGGGCAAGGATGACTGGCACGCGGAGGAGCTGCTCGCGCTCTGCCGCGAGTTGCAGCCAGGGATCATTATCAATGACCGCACCGAAATCCCTCAGGACCTATCCACACCCGAGCAGGTTCAGCCCGCCGAACCGTTCCGCAACGAGGAAGGCAAGCTAATAGTATGGGAGTCATGCCAGACGTTCTCGGGTAGCTGGGGCTACTACCGCGACCAGCTTGACTGGAAGTCACCGGAACTGATCCTGAAGATGCTTATTGACGGGGTCTCGAAGGGCGGCAACATGCTGTTCAATGTCGGCCCCAATGGCCGGGGGGAGATCGAGCCGCGAGCCGTCGAGAGGCTCAATGCGGTTGGCGAGTGGTTCCGTGTCAACGGGCGCTCGATTTACGGCTGCGGGCCGAGTGAGTTCACGCCGCCTGCCGACGGGCGCTTCACCCGCAATGCCGAGGGTGACCGCCTCTATCTGCACATGTTTTCGTGGCCCTTCAAGCACATCTACTGTCCGAACATGGCTGACCGGGTGGACTATGCGCAACTGCTGGATGACGGCTCGGAGATCAAGATTACGCCGCCGGAGAAGGTGTCCCACCGGCTCCAGAAGGCCGATCAGAATACGCTGATTTTGGAGATCCCGGTGCAGAAGCCGCCGGTAATGGTGCCGGTGATAGAACTGTTTCTGAAGTAGAGCCGGCCACAATCTGCCGAGTATCTGACGCCCGCTTCGCACCATGGAGCGGGCGTCTGCGCTCGAGGAGCCATGTTCGGGCCACGGCTGCGGCGGGAGGGATTGCTCTGCAGCGTGGGAAATATGTATGCGTGCAGCATTGTTTGTGATAAGCACTACGCTGGATGAGCTCATTTTCATCAGCTGGTTTGCGGGTGGGGAGGTATTCCGTTCGGGGATGTGCTTCTATCGGGGGGCTGGGCAAGATGTTCTATTTCCGGCCCGGGCATGAGACGCTGCCGATTTATGCACCGTGCGTGTATCTGGAGCGCGAGGAATGAACTCGCCTGCCGGGTATCAGCGATAGGAAAAGGGAAGGACGAATGGCATTGAAATGGGGAATAGTGGTGACGATAGCGGTACTTGCGGCGGCTGGGTTAGTGTCTGCGCAGCCTGTCTTTGACTATGTCAACAGGCCCGATGATGTGTACGGGTGGGAGGTGACAGGAGAGAGGCCGCTAAGTTCAGGCGCAACGATGACGGAATTGAGGCTGACCTCGCAGGTGTGGCAGGGGATCGAATGGCGGCACCGGGTGCAAGTGCTTACACCGGATGGAATGGAGTATCCGGAGACGGCGCTGCTACTGATAACCGGCGGCACTGCGGGTGCTGATGACCTGTCGCTGCTGGGGACCGTGGCAGGTATGATGTCGGCGCCGGTTGTGGTGCTGGGCGACATTCCGAACCAGCCGCTATTTGATAACCTGAGTGAGGATGCGCTGATCGCCTTCACCTTTCGGAAGGCGCTGGAGACGGGGCAGACGGACTGGCCACTACTGTTCCCGATGACGAAGGCGGCGGTGAAGGTGATGGATGCAGTGGAAGAATACACACAGAAGGCATGGGAGAAACCGGTGAGGAGCTTCTTTGTGACCGGAGCGTCGAAGCGCGGCTGGACAACGTGGTTCACAGCGGTGGTTGCTGCGGAGCGGATCGTGGGGATCGCGCCGATGGTGTATGACAATCTGAACCTGGCGGCGCAGATGGGGCTGCACCTGGAGGCCTGGGGTGAGTACAGCGAGCAGATAAATGACTATACGGAGCTGGGATTGCCGGAGCTGCTGGCCTCCGGGAAGGGCGAGATGCTGGCCGGCATGGTTGACCCGTACACGTACATGGCGCGCGCGACCATGCCCAAGCTGATCATAACGGCAACGAACGACCGCTACTGGCCGCTGGATGCTGCAAAGCTGTATTTCGGCGAGTTGCCGGAACCGAAGTACATCCTCTACGTGCCGAACCGCGGCCACAGTCTGGGTGATTACGTGCGGGTGATAGCGGCCCAAGCGGGGTTTTTCGCGGCATGTACGGGCCGAGCGCAGCTTCCGAAGCTGGAGTGGAAATCTGAACAGGGGCGACACCTCAAGCTGCATGTGTCGTCGGATATCGTGCCCTTGAGGGTGCGGCAGTGGACGGCATGGGCGGCGACCCGGGACTTCCGCGAAGCACAGTGGACATCGCGAGAGTTACGGCCGCATGAGGGGAAGTACACCGGGCGACTGGCGTACCCAAATGAAGGTTTCGCGGCGATGTTCGCGGAGGTCGTCTATGAAATCGAGGGTCGCCAGATGCCGCTGTCATCGAGTGTGAACATCGTCGGGCCGCGTGGAGAATGAAGCGGCTGTGGAAAACGCCTTTTTGGGGTAATCTAGCGGCAGGAATAGACCGCTGTATGGCGAAGTATTGTAGTGAATGAGTAGATGTCCGCGTAGCAGCGGATAAGTTTATGAATTGTGAGGTGATGGAAGATGACTGGGAAGAAGTTGTCGGCCCGAGACATGCTGCTTATAGCAGCAGTTGTTGTGTCAGGTGCGCTGTTTGTTTCGAGTGGCGTCTATTCGGGGAGCCTCGTTCCGGCGCCGAGCGCCGCGCATGCTGATGACGAGGAGACAGCCACAGCGCCGGCAAATGTTGTTGGCGGTGAGGGTGGCGAGGTGACGGTGAATGGGAATGTGGCGTTGCGGATCCGGGCTTCGGCCGGGGGACTGAGTGCTGCGGAGAGGGCAGTGGTCGTGCGCGACCGGCTGCAGGACTTGCTCAACAGCGGGATCGAGCCGAGTGACGTCCATGCGGGCATGATCCGCGGGCAAGCGGCCGTTATGGCAGGTGATGAAATCGTCGTCACAGTTGACAGCACACATGCGCGGCTGAATTCGACGACGCCGGCAAAGCTGGCGAACGGGTGGGCTGCCAATGTGGCACATGCGATGGGCGGCGAGCCGGGGGCGTCCACGGTAGTTTCGGATGCAGCGCAGACAGTGACCGAGTGGCAGCCGTCAGAGCCGTACTCGGACAAAGAGGTGCCGATCATCTCGATAGGGCGTGGGATTCGTATCGGGATAGCGCGCGTGAGCGGTCCGAGTTCGCAGGTGCGCACCGTGCAGGCAGTAGCGCAACTGGAGTCAAGGCTGCAAAAGTTCGGGGATGTCGAGATCTATGTGCCGATTTCAACGAAGACACCGGGCAAGACGCTGGACCGCGTGAACGAATGCGCTGTCGTCGGCCTGGCGGATTTGAAGCTTTAGGAGTGATGAAGATGAAAGCGACAACGCGCAAACTAATGGCGTGTCTGACTGCCATGTTCGTGATTGCAGCGGTAATGAACTTCGCTACACCGCCGCAAAGCGCACACGGGATTGACTTCGGGAATGTTGTAGGTGATCTGCTTAAGATCGGGGGGATCGGGTTTGTGGTCAAGCAGTTCGATACGGAGATAGACAAGGGCATCAACGAAATAATGGCCAAGAACGGTGTGATGCCTGAGGCAAAGACGAAAGTGGTTCCAATAATCCGTATCGGGCTGAGTGATCCGACGGCAGTCGGTGCGGCGCAAGTGGTCGGTCCGCCGACGCAGGTGGACAAGGTGCAGGCGGTCGGTGAGAGCCAGATCCGGTTAGGTGGCATCGGTGGGAGGATTCTGCTCCCACTTTCGACCAAGAAGGCCGTTACCAAGAGTGTGCGCGGTGTGGGTGGTGTCGGCATCTCGGCCAATATCAAGATAAACATCTAGCGGTCAACGCATCCCGTCTATCAGACAACAGCGGGGAGATGGTCGCAGGTGAAATGGCTTCTCGGCGTGATTGGGATCGCCGTAGCTGCGGCATTGTTGGTCGCGGCAGGGGGCCATTTGGCTGAAGGGGCGGGGTATCAATATACGTCCGCTGCCACAGGCCGCCTGGTGCCCGCGTCACGGTTGGATACCCCGCTCGGTGTCGTGACCTGTGAGCGTCACCGTGTGATGTTGAGCGCGGATGGGCTGACGGCCACGGAACTTTTACGGACGGCAGATACCGTGCTGAGTGTGATGGAAGCACACCCTCCGGGCGCGGAATTGCCCCAACTGCTGGTGCTGACCGCTGAGGAGATGAAGGCGGGGCGCTGGTGGAAGAGCCACCTGTACCTGCTATCCCCCGATGAGCCCGGTGAGGCCAAGTTGCTGTCGCCGGAGTCACACTACAACTTCTGGGATATGTCTGTCGGCGATGTGGATGGCGATGGTTGGGAGGAGGTGGCGCTGTGCACGTATTCATGCACGGCGCGTGATGCTGAGTACGCGCAGCGGTTCTTTGTGTATAGCTGGGATGAGGAGGGGGATTTGTACCCGCGCTGGCGTGGGAGTCGGCTGTGCCGGCCGTACGTGTCGGCGCAACTGGCGGACATTGTCGGTGATGAGAAGGCGGAACTGGTCTCGGTCGAGGTGGGGCTGAATGGCGGGGAGATGCTAGTGGCGTATGAATGGAACCAGTTCGGCTTCTGGGGGCTGGGACATACGCGTGAGTATGAAGAGGTGAGGATAGTGGAGGCGCCCGGAATGACGGCGAGTGGCGAGAAGGGCGTGTCGGCGATGCTCACCTTCCCCAATGGGCGTCAGGAACAGGCGTTCCTGGTGGTCAGCGACGACAGGATTGACCGGATGAATGCGGAAATTCAGTGAAGCCAGGAGGAATTGAGATGAAACGCGCTATGTGTGTCGTGGTGCTGGCGGCGATAGTAATGCTGACTTTTAGTACAGGATGCCGCAAGAAGGTCGAGCCACCACCCGAGGGCACCTTGCCGCAGGTGCCGGAGGTCGCAGCGCAGGCGAGAGAGACGGGCTTCAGCATCGAGCTGGGTGAGCCGCCGCAGTTTGAGGCGAAAGTCGAGCCGTATGAGATCGCCGAGGGCTTGGGCAATGTGGCGAATCTGGCGCAGTTCAAGGATGATCTGCGGCCCGAGCACATCAAGGCCATCGCGGAGAACGGTTTCGTAGTGGTGCCGGCGGAGTGGCGGCAGATGGAGTTCGTCTATGAACTGAACAACTACGAGCGGGCGCATAAGCCGAGCGTGGCGACGGCGGACTCGATTCTGCACACGTTTCACATCTTCTATGACTATGTGCTGCGGACGATCGAAGTGAGTACGCTGTACGAGCGGGCAAGCACGCTGGCGGTCGGTCTGCTGGAGGGCGCGCAGGCGTCATACGAGGCTGCCACGGAGGCGGAGATTAGGGAGGCGGCGCTGTGCAACTTCGCGTTTGCGGCGGTGCCGGCGGCGCTGCTGGAAGTCGAGCACGAGGTGGCGATTCCGGAGGAGGTAGCGGAGCTTGTCGCAGCGGAGCTGGCGCTGATCGAGGCACACGAGGACTTCAGGATGTCGCCCACGGTCGGGTTCAAGGTGGATTACTCGCAGTTCGTCCCTCGCGGGCACTACACCCGCAGCGAGAAGCTGAAGCGGTATTTCAAGGGAATGATGTGGTATGGACTGATGCCGGTGGCGATGCGCAACATGAGGGATGAACTGGCGCCACGGCAGTGCCGGCAGGCGGTGCTGCTTGCGCAGATTTTGCTGAATGGCAAGGCGGGGGATGAGGCGCTGACGGAGGTGTGGAAGGATGTGTACGAGCCGACCGCGTTCATGGTCGGATTCGCTGATGACAATACCCCTGATGATTTCGGGGAGGCGATGACAAGGCTGTTCGGGGCGGCGCTGGAGACGCAGAAGCTGATTCCGCAGGATAACCTGGAGAAGCTGGCCGATGAGGTGCTGAAGCTGCGGCCGCCGGGGATCGTGATGGCTTCTATCAGGAAGGATCCACAAAAGCCGGGTATTCCCCAGTTCCGGGTGATGGGCCAGCGGTATGTGCTGGACTCGCACATTTTCCAGATGATGGTTACGCCGCACGTAGGGAAAGGCGAGGCGCCACCTGATTTCCCCGGTACGTACAATGTGCGGACGTTCCCGATGGGGCTAGACCTGATGTCGGTGCTGGGATCGAAACGCGCCTATGAGATAGCTGACGAGGTGTACCAGCAGACCAACTTCGGCAACTATGCCGAGCAGACTGAAAAGATGCGGGAAGAGGTTGGGGCCTATACCGAAAGGGACTGGACGAAGAATGTGTATGCCGGATGGCTGCACACGCTGAAACTCCTCGTGGAGGTCAAGGGCGAGGGCTATCCGTCTTTTATGCTGACTGAGGCATGGGTGGACAAGGCGCTGAATGCGGCGCTGGGAAGCTGGGCTGAGTTGCGACATGACACGATCCTGTATGCGAAGCAGTCGGTGGTAGCCGAATGTGGTGGCGAAGGTGGCGAGCAGAAACCGCCACCACCGCCGAAGGGCTATGTGGAGCCGGAGGTGCTGACGTACTGGCGGCTGCGGCTGCTGGCGACGCAACTGCGCGACGGGCTGCAGGAACGCAATCTGCTGACCGACGAGATGCTTGTCGAGTCGTTTGGTGAACTGATCTCGCTGCTGCAGTTCCTGGAGGACGTATCTGTTAAGGAACTTACGGGGCAGCAACTGAGCGCGGAGGAGTTCCAGGAAATCGAGTACTATGGCGACACTCTCAGCCGTCTGAACCTGTACTCGAAACGCGGCGCCGAGGGCGATGAGATCACCTCGATGACTGATAAGGATATGGCCGTCATCGCGGATGTTCACACGGGGACTATAGGCGGCCCGCTCTATGCTCTGGAAGAAGGCGTCGGCCACGCGAACGAGATATATGTGGTCTATCCGCTGGATGGGAAGCTGCTGCTGGGTCGCGGCGCAGTGTTTGACTACTATGAGTTCATCGTGCCTGTTGCCGAGCGGATGACTGACGAGCAGTGGCAGCAGAAACTGGAGTCGGGGAGCCCGCCACAACCGCCGAAGTGGACGGAGAGCTTCCTCAGCCCGTACAGGGGAAGTGGGGAGACAATCGAGTTCCAGGACATCCCGGAATTCACCACGGGAGGCTGCTGATTGCTGCGGCGGGTGGCGCTGGGTATTGCGGCATTGAGCGTGCTGATGTGTGGGTGTCGCGGACCGCGCTCCGAGCCGCATGTGAGGCTGGTCTGTGTCGGCGATGTGATGCTGGGACGCGGCGTGGCGGAGACCTGCGCACGGGAGGGCAACGACTACCCGTTCGAGCAGGTAGCGGCGCTGCTGCAGGCCGGAGATGTGACGTTCGGGAATCTCGAGGCGGTCATGACAAATCGTGAGACGCGCTTCCCGCGTGTGAATGCCCTGCGCGCGGAGCCGGCGATGGCTGCGGTGCTGAAGCAAGTCGGGTTCGATGTGATGAGCCTGGCTAACAACCATGTGATAGACTACCAGCGGGCGGGCCTGGAGCAGTGCATGGGCCTGCTGGAAGCAGAGGGCATCAGGCCCGTCGGCGTTGGCGACACGCTCGCCGGAGCAAAAAAGGGCGCGGTAATAAGCGTCAGCGGCCTGCGTGTCGGCTTTCTTGCCTACAGCCATTTCCCCTACACGACCTTCATTCACGATCCGGAGCGCGAGAGCATCCTGTTGCTCAATGATGAGATGCTGCGCGAGACGGTTGCGGCACTGGCCGAGCGTTGTGATGTGGTGGTGGTATCGTTTCATTGGGGTAAAGAAGGCAGTCGTAATGTGTCCGACTACGAACGGGGTCTGGCGCATTTGGCGGTCGAGTTGGGCGCGGATGTAGTCGTCGGCCATCACGCGCATGTCTGCGGAGAAGTCGAGACGTACCAGGGGGCTCTGATCGCGTATTGCCTGGGGAACCTGGTCTTTGACGAGCAGAGCTATGGTGGGAATGAGGGCTATGTACTAAGCTGTGATGTTACGCGCGACGGCGTGGCGGATTATTCACTGACACAGGTGGAGGTCGTTGACGGGCAAGCACGAATACGGAATGGCGATGAAGGCGGAGGATGAAGCACGGGAGATAAAGGAAAGAAGATCGGTCCCAAGCAATATGCGGCACAGGGCAACGCCGCCTCGGGGGCGGAAGCAGAGGTTCCGCGTGAAGCTGAGGATGGACCAAGCATAGCTTGTCCCGTTCTCACCTGTCTATTGTAGAGTGAATGCGGACGATGTCAGCCAGGTGGGCGCTTTGAGGATGAAACGATAGATGCTATACGTATGTGATTTGCATGTGCATATCGGGCGGGCGAGTAATGGGGAGGCAGTGAAGATCACCGCCTCGCGTGACCTGACCTTTGAGAATATTGCGAGGGAAGCCGGCGAGCGCAAGGGTATTGATGTGGTCGGAGTGGTAGATTGTGCTTCGCCGCCGGTCATTGAGGACATTCAGGCGATGCTGGATAGCGGCGAGATGGTGCCCATCGAGGGAGGAGGGCTGCGGTACCGGGATACGGTGACGATGATCCTGGGAGCGGAGATCGAGACGCGAGAGCCGGGCGGGGGAATGTCTCACCATGTCAGCTACTTCCCGACGTTGGAGCAGCTCAGAAAGTTTTCGGTGAGGATGCAGGAGCATGTGACGAACATGAACCTGTCGTCGCAAGCGTGTGGATTGTCGGCGCGAGAGCTTTTCGATACGGCGAGCGAGTACGGGGCGCTGTTTGTGCCCGCGCATTGTTTCACGCCGCATAAGAGCCCGTATGGGGCCTGCACGGACCGGATGGAGGAGATGTTCGGGGAGGCGTGGGAGCAGATACCGGCGATAGAGCTGGGGCTTTCGGCGGATGCCGATATGGCGGACAGTATCGCCGAACTGGCGGAGAAGAGCTTCCTGTCGAACTCGGATGCGCATAGCCTGCCGCGCATCGGGCGGGAGTACAACCTGATTGAGATGGAGGCGGCGTCGCAGGAGGAACTGGCGAAGGCACTATGGCGGGAGGATGGTCGGGGCGTGGCGGCGAACTTCGGGTTGGACCCGCGTTTGGGGAAATATCATCGGACCTTTTGTGAAGATTGCGGGCATATCGCGCTGGGGGACCCGCCGGTGGAGGTCTGCGAGCGCTGTGGGAGCAAGAGGACAACGCGGGGCGTGCGCGACCGGATCGCGCAGATAGCCGACTACGATGAACCGCAGCGCCCGGCGCACCGGGGACCATATCAGTATCAGGTGCCGCTGCAATTCGTGCCGGGCGTAGGGACAGTGACGCTGAACCGGCTCATCAACGCGTTTGGCAGTGAGATGGCAGTGCTGCACCAGGCTACGCGGGATGAGATCGGGCGCGTAGTGGGGCAGAAAGTGGCGGACCTGATAGTGCAGGCGCGTGCGGGTACGCTGCCACTGCAGGCCGGCGGCGGCGGGAGGTATGGCAGGGCGCTGACGAAGAAGGCTAGCGGGCAGATCAGGTTGCCGGGGGTAAGGTGAAGGGGGAACGGCAAGAGGCGACGGCGAACGCAAACGGCATTGATAAGCGGCATTGACAGGCAAGGATGCCTGTCCTCCAAACGGCTTACGACATAAGGCAATGGCGGGCCAGGCAAGCAGGTGGCGATATGATGCAAAGACGCAATGTGAGCAGTCACACGAGAGGGGAATTGCATTGAAAATCTGTTACATCGGAGCGGGAAATTTCAGCAATACTTTCATCTATCCGCAGTTGGCGCGGCATGAGGTCGAGTTGGCTGCGGTCTGTGACCTGGTCGAGGAGAAGGCCCAGGCCGCGGCGGCGATGTATGGCTTTGAGAAGGTCTATACGGATTTCGAGAAGATGCTGGACGAGCAGCAGCCGGATGCGGTGTTTTGTATCGGCGCGAAGAACATGCACTATACGGTGGGCATGCAGGTAATTGAGCGTGGCTTCCCGGTCTATGTGCAGAAGCCGCCGGCGGCGACCGTGGAACAGACGCGTGAGATGGCGGCGCTGGCCGAGGCGAAGAAGACGGTCTGCCACGTGGGGTTCAATATGCGCTCCTCGGGCGCGGTGGCGATGACGAAGAAGCTGCTGGAGGGCGATGAGTTCGGTGCGCCGACGCTGCTGATCTGTCGGTACGGGCTATTCGCAGGCAAGACGTGGTGGGCCGGGATCCATGACCAGCATTGCCACGCAATAGATGCAGTATTGTACCTGCTGGGTGGTGTAGCAAGCGTGCATGTGGAGCCGCTGCCGGCGGAGGGCGTGCGGGGATATGTGGCGGCGATGGTGATGGAGAACGGAGCCGTGGCGACTCTCAACACGACTTCGGAGCAGGATATGCGGGATGAGTTCTTCTACTTCGAGGTAACCGGCCGCGGAAAGCACTGCGTGATTTCGCATGACGGCGACCTGCGGTATCACCGGCCGGAGGGGGATGATCTATGCCTGCGGGCGGGGACATATTTCCCAAGCCGGCTGCTGGATCATTTCGGGTATGTGAGTGATGTAGCCAATTTTCTGGCGGCAGCGCGGGGAGAAGAGGCCGACCGCTGTCCTGTGGGAGACACGATCGGGACGATGGAACTTGTAGATGAGATCTATCGTCAGTGCAGGGAAAGGGGTGGGCCAGAATGAAATTCGCGGCGGCGATGCTGAATGTAGCAGGTTTCGGCGATAAGAGTGTACGCTTCTCGGATGCGCTGCAGACCATCAGCGAGTGCGGCTTCGAGCAGGTGATGCTGCTGTCGGTGCGCAACAGCGGGCCGGTGCTGCAACGAGGGGTGACGCCGAACGGGGCACTGGTGGACCTGACGAAATCAGACCTGGATGTAGTGGCCGGTGCGCTGGAGCGGGCAAAGCTACAACCGAAGGTGGTGTTTGCGGCGGGCACCGACCCGACTTCGTCGGAAATGATGGATGAAAGCGTAGAGTTCTTGCGGAAGGTCACAGCGGCAGCAGTGGAGCTAGGCTGTCGCCATGTGGGGCATAGCTGCGGGCGTGCAAAGGCACCAGGCATGAGCGTGGCTGAGAAGCAGGATGAAATCAAGCGGATGGCGGAGATAGCTGACGAGGTGGCAAGCGTAACTCCGGCGGTGCGGTTCGCGGTGGATGTACACTATCACGGCGTCGTGGAGAGCGTTGCTGATTGCGAGTACTACATCGAGCAGCTTGGTTCACGGAATGCCGGTATCGGGATAAACACGGGGCACCTGACGACGTGCGGGCAGCCGGGGTGGGAAGTGGCGGCGAATTTCCCGGACCGGACGCCGATCATCGGCTGGAAGGACCACTTCGCGGGAACTGAGGGAGAACGCCCGGCGGCATCGTTCCAACTGGGAACGGCAGAGACGCCCTTCGAGAAGTACATCGAAGTCATCAAGCCGCAGACGACTGACCGGGCACATGTGATTACGTTTGAGGATGTGCCGGCGGATGAGAAGAAGCAAGCGCTGCTGGCCAGCAGGCTATTCATGGAGGACCTCTGGGATCGAACCTAGATGGGAGCGAGATAATGCACAAAGTGAATATTGATGAGATTGAGCCGGCAGCAGTGACGACACCCGGCGCAGAGAAAGTTGCGATACAGTGGCTGGTGTCGGAGGCGAATGGCGCGGCGCCGAACTTCGCGATGCGACGCTTTATTATTGAGCCGGGCGGCAATACGCCGTACCATACGCATGACTGGGAGCATCTCGTATATACGCTTGGCGGCACGGGTGTGGCGCAGACTGAAGATGGGCCGGTGGCGATCAGAGCGGGTGACGCAATGATGATTGCTCCCAACGCCGAGCACAGCTTTGAAAATACCGGGGATGGGCCGCTGGAGTTCTTGTGCCTGGTACCGAACGGTCCGGCGACGCAGGGGCACTGATGACACAGCGCCGGCTGTTATGAATATGGAGGCAGACAAAGCCTGGGATGTCCCGGGCTTTGCGCGTATCTGTGTACGGGAGACGGGGGCATAGGAAGGCTGCGTGTGGATGGGGTGAAGGCATATGAATGACCTGGAGCGATTCAGGGCCGTGTGCCATGGTGAGCAGGCCGACTATGTGCCGATCTTTGGCTTTCCCGGTTCACCCGGGATGGCCGGCGGCTGCATGGCCAAGACGCACCAACGGCTCGTGGAGACCGGGATGCCGGAATGGGTTGATGGCTGTTTCGGCCTGGGGAAAGAACGCAAGGTTGAGGGATGGTATGAATACTGGGGCACTACGGGGCCCATCTATCCGGACTTCACGGTCGCCGAGCCGGCGAAAGGTATCAAGAGCGAGAGCCGCATCGAGGGTGACCGCGAGATCATCGAATATGAAACCGGTGCCCTTACCAGCCAAGTCATTGATAATGATATCACCTACGCGATGCCGGAGTACATCGTCTATCCGGTGCGCGATCGCAGGAGCTGGGAGTTCTATCGCGAGCGGATGACACCGGGGCCGCTGCGGCCGGATGAAGAGATCGAAGCGGGTTGTCGCAAGTTCGCAGATCGCACCAGGCCGCTTGCCGTCAGCGCCGGCTCAACGTGGGGAACACTGCGCGGTCTGATGGGGCCGGAGAAGGCCTGTACAGTGCTCTACGACGACCCACAGCTGGCCCACGAGATCACCGATTGGCACCGCCAGCAGCGGCGGACCTACGTGTTCCCTCTAATCGAGCGGCTGCGGCCGGAGATCATCAGTTGTGGGGAGGACAACTGCTACAATCACGGCATGCTGATCAGCCCGCGTCACTTTGAGGAGTTCTGCTCGCCCGCGTACCGGGAGATCGGCCAGATCGGTCGCGACTGCGGCACCGATATGGTATCCATAGACACCGATGGCAACTACATGGAGCTGGTGACACTTGTTGAGGCCTGTGGCGTCAACGCCATCCATCCGTCCGAGGTGAAGGCGGGCAATGACCTGTTTGTGCTGCGCGAGAACCATCCGGAGTTCATCCTGATGGGCTGGCTGGAGAAGGAAGTGGTCAACGAGGGCAACGGGCATCTGATCGAGGCAGAGATCATGTCGAAGGTGCCGCCGCTGCTGGCAAAAGGTCGGTACTTCCCCAACGGCGACCATGGGATTCAGCCGCTGGTGACGTTCGAGAATCTATGCCGCTTCATGACGCTGCTTCATGAGGTCACGGGGAATCCCGAGGGGGAGTTTCCGAAAATTGGCGTCTAGAGAGGAAGCAGCATGGATAAAGAGGAGCTAGTGCGGCAGGTGCTGGAGGAGAACAGGCGGTGGCTGCCGCCCTCGCCGCATGACCGACACATGGCCGAGCAAGTAGCGATAGGGCGGTGCCATATTCAGCATCGCGGACATGGGCAGGCTCCGCTGCTGGTTTTCCCGGACGGGGGTACAATGCAGCTTCCGACCGTGCGCTGGCGCGAGACACTGCGGGGCTGGAGGCTGATTGCGGAAAGCGATGAGCACAGCGAGCACCAGACGACACACCTGGATGTATGCGGGACGGTTGATACCATTGAGAAGGCAATCGAGGGTGAGCCGGAGCTTGAGGGTCTGGATGTGTTGATGGTGGACATCGAGCACATGCTGGGGCGGCTGGAACGACGGCGAGGTGCGTATGAGAAATACGTGGCGGAGGTGAAAGTGGCGCTGGAAGGGGTAGTCCGTCAGAAGCCGGTGCTGCCCGGCTATGAGAAGCTGAATGAGTTGCGCGAGATGCTTGCCAAGCCGCCGGAGTGGGTAGCCGAACACCGTGAGGAAGTAGTAGCGACCGCGGAGATCGTGCGGGATGTCGCGCAGTATCTGGAGTATTCCCTGGCAGACTACAAGAAGATAGCGTTACGGCTGAATGAACTGTTTGTGGAAATCCGGGGCGCGCGGAAGTGGGACGACGAGGAAGCTGTTGACGCGTGAGCAGGCTAGTGGGCGTCGTCAGGCTTGTTGCGGAGTTGATCGCGCAGGTCGTTTAGTATGGCGAGGGCGCGGCGGGTGTTGTCGGCGACATCGGCTGAGGTATTGACCATCTCGGCGGTGAGGCGGAGGAGGTAGTAGCTGAGCAATGCGGCAATGCCTGCGATGACTGCGGCCCCGAAGCCGGCCATGGCAGTTATCGCTTCGCCGCTGGTGGCGATGCTGAGGGCAAACGCTACGATAATGATAGCCATCACACCGAGTATTGCCCCCGAGCCCATGGCAAGGTAGTTGAGGATGTTGGCGTAGCCTCGGAGTGTGGAGTAGCGGGTGCGCTCGGAGATGTCTTCGGGTCCCTTAGCGTGGGCGAGGCGTGCGAGTTCTTCAACGGCTCCCTGCTCGGCCAGCGTCCGGCGGAGTGCCTCATCAGGGTCCACGACGGGAGTAGTGTCGCGGCGGCGGCGGGCTGCTTCGACGGAGCGGCGCCATTCGTCATCATCGGCACCGCCAGTTTCAGCGGCGCGTCTTTGGGCACGTCCGCGTTCGGTCAGAGCCCCGCAAGCCCAGCAGTTGAGGTCATCTTCGGACAACGCCTGCCCGCACTCCTCACAGCGTATTTTGCTCAGCATGGTGTTCCTCCGGGACATGGCGTAGCCGGCTCAGGGCAGTCGCCCGAGTGTCTGCATCAGGACGCGCGGGTCATCAGTAAGGATGTAGTCCACTTCCCAATCCATGAGCAGGCGCTGATCGTCGGGTTCGTCAGACTTGAAGACGTTGACGATGATGCCGCTATCATGGCAGCGGGCGACGAGTTCTTCAGTGGTGTAGCCGCGCCCCAACTGGATATACTCAGCGCCGGTAGCGATAGTGTTATCAACGTACTCGTCGCCGGAGTCCTGGCGCGAGAAATTGATGATGCCAATGTCGGGGAACAGCGCTCGGGCACGGTCGGCCTGATCGTTGCGAGCGGCCAGCAGGCTTTGCTCGGTTATGCCGCGTTTCATTATCTCGGCGACGACCAGATCCACGATGTCCTCCCCGGCCTTCAATTCGATGTTAATGAGGATTTCGGGAGGCATGACGTCAAGCGCTTCAGCGAATGTCGGGACCTGCGTGCCGGCGAACTTGGCATCTTTCCAGGAGCCGGCATCGAAGGTTTTGATTTCGGCCAGTGTCAACTGTTCGACGGAGCCTGCGCCATCCGTGGTACGATCCACCGTCTTGTCGTGCATGAGCACCAGATGACCGTCGGCGGTCTGACGCACATCGAATTCGATCATGTCCACGCCGAGGCTGACAGCTTCCAGGAAAGACGGGATGGTATTTTCAGGATGGGTATTCGGAGCGCCCCGATGGGCACAACAATAGGTAGCCATTGTGATGACCTCTCAAGATGCGGGTCGCGTATTGTGATGATAACGGACGCGTGTTCGGGTGGAGCTGATTACCTGCGGACCTGTGCATCAACTTTGGCTATGGCAGCAGCCATGTCCTTGGCTTCCTGCTCACCCTGGCACTCGTGGACGCCGTAGCGCATGAGCCGGCTGACGCATTTCTCAGCAGCGGGTACGCTGTTGGCATAGTCGAGCGCCTCGATGTCGCCGTGCCAGTGCGGGGACGTCCAGGGCTCTCCGGTCTGGCCGTAGGTCTGCTTGTTGTTGATCCATTGCTTGGTCGGAACGAGAGCACCCTCATAATTGCCGCCGACGGGCACGCCTTCAGCGCCGACAGCTGCGCCATATTCAGCCATGGTCATGGTGGATTTGTCGGCATGGAAGAGGAGTGTGCCGAACCAATAGGCGGAAGTGCCGCCTGCAACGACAGGGCTGGGCTCGCAGCAGATGACATCATGTTGTGCGAGAGCGGCTTCGAAGGCCGCTACATAGTCCTGGCGCGCTTTGGTGATACCGGCCATTTTCTGCAGTTGCACGCGGCCCATTGCCGCAGCGATTTCGGTGACCCGGTAGTTGATGCCGAGGAAAAGGTTGCTGGGCTCGTCGGTGTTGAAGGGTTTGCCGCGGTCGGCGAAGCGCTTGGCGTTCCAGTAGAGTTCCTCGTCGTCGGTGATCACCATTCCACCCTGGCCGGCGGAGGTGGTATGCTTGCCGGACATGAGGCTGAAACATCCGAGATCGCCGATGGAGCCGACGAGCTTACCCTTGTAGCGGGCGTAGTGGGCCTGGGCGCAATCTTCGATGACGTAGAGGTCATGGCCGCGAGCGATGCTCATGATGACGTCCATGTCGCAGGGATGTCCGGCGATGTGGCCGCAGACGATGGCCTTGGTCTGGTCGGTGATGAGGGCCTCAATGGTTGCGGGGTCCATGTTGAAATTGTCTTCGTAGCTGTCGGCGAAAATGGGTATACAGTTGTTCCACAGCACCGGCATGATGGCCCCGGGGTCGGTAATCGGCGCGCAGATGATCTCACTTCCGGCGTCGAGGCGCAAGGCACCGAGAGCCGTGTGAACCGCGGCGGTGCCTGAGGAAACCATCGTGGCAAACCCGGTGCCGATAGCTGCGGCGAACTCGACTTCGTAAGCGTCCACTTCGACGCCACCATAGCGCTCAATCGTCTGGCCGGACTTCGCCTTCTCTAATACCCGCATGACCGCCTCGATCTCGCGATCATCAATCTGTAGCCGAGCGGGCCACGGTTCGGTCCGCAAGGGTGTGCCGCCATTGACTGCAAGGTCTGTGTCTGACATTTTCGGCAATACTCCCCTCTTCGAGTAGATGTGAGACCCAACAGTGGGCCTCTCCGGTAATCTGTTGTTTGTATTCGCAAGCGCATGCAAGAATACCTCTTCACATTCGGTTAATTGGCGGCAGGTATAGTGAGTGGATGTGGTCAATACTAGGTGGCTAATTGCACGGCAAGAGGGAACTGCATATGTCCAAGCGAAACGGGTTCACGTTGATTGAGTTGTTGGTGGTCATCGCGATAATTGCGGTGCTGGCAGCGGTGCTATTCCCGGTATTCTCACGGGCACGCCAGAAGAGCAAGCAGGCGGTGTGCCTGAGCAATCTGAAGCAATTGCTGGCGGCGGCAGCGATGTACAGCCAGGACTACGACCGGACGCTGGTGCCTGCGCGGGCCGGGGTAGCCCCCGACTCGCGGGGCTATTCATGGTGTATTCTGCTGCAGCCGTTCATCAAGAACGAGCAGATCCTGCTGTGCCCACTGGAGATGGAAGGGCAACTGGGGACGCGCACGACGGACCTGCCACACAGCTATGGGATCAACTACAACCTGACCTTCAACGCGAGCGGATGGTCGTCAGCGCCATACACGTACAGTTTATCGGCGCTCGATGACGTCAGCAACCTGCTATTGTTTTTTGACCTGAAACCGGGTGCAGATGCCATGGGGTCGAGCTATACGAGCCACCGGCTGGGCCGGGTTGACACGCGACACTTCGACAATGCAGCGTTTGGTTTCCTCGACGGCCATGCGAAGTGCATGCGTCCTGATGACACCGCGCACCCACAGAACATGTGGCTGCCGTGATGGCTGAAGTTGAGAATACCGGCGGCCGGTGATAATGATGACGCATCGTAGCAACTAACCAAAAGTTGTCAGATTGAAAGGAGCCGGGACATGCCATTTGGACAGATTCATTACAACGCGCCGGGAGATACGTTTGAGGAGTTCGTAAAATACGTGGCCGATACGGGTTTCGACTGCATCGAGGTGATGATTACCGACGTGTGGCCGCAAGATGCGGAGTACCAGGAGGACATGGCGTACGAGGCCAAAGAGATCCTGGACAAGTACGGGATTTTTGCGTCAGCACTGACGGCGGCGAATGATTTCGTGCAGCTCGATGCGGCGGCGATCAAGGAGCAGGCGGAGAGGATGCAGCAGGTGGCGCAACTTGCGAAGATCCTTGAGACCGACATCCTGCGCACGGAGGGCGGTCGTCCGAAGGATGAGGTGCCAATGCACCGGTGGGCCGAGGCGATCGCCGGATGCCTGAAGGCCTGCCTGCCGTTCTGTGAAGATATGGATGTAAAGATGGCGGTTGACAATCACGGGGTAGTCAGCAACAACCCGGTGGTGATTCTCGGCGCGCTGCATGAGGTTTCCTCGCCATATGCAGGCTCGAACCTGGACACGATGAACTTGCGCTGGTGGGGCAATGCAGTGGCCGACCTGCCCGGGATCTACGAGGACCTGGCCCCCTTTGTGCTGCACACGCACATGAAGGACGGC
>Ga0180432_10004414_pt1 | contig 19350 bp, 16 predicted proteins | sample SS_ome_10_FD_132414 | JGI IMG/M metagenome (GOLD analysis project Ga0180432, IMG submission 132414) | Hypersaline lake sediment archaeal communities from the Salton Sea, California, USA - SS_1_MS_2 metaG | ecosystem: Environmental > Aquatic > Non-marine Saline and Alkaline > Hypersaline >...
ACCTTCCCCAGAATACCCGAAAAGTCCGAGTCCTCTTTCGTGTATGCCTCGAATACCGGTACCGTCCCGCCCATCTCCTCGAACGATGCCTTGAAGAACTCCGCCAAGCCCTTCACATAGTCATTGCCGACATCGTAAAGGACTGCCGCCTTCTCTGCCCCTAGTTCCTTCGCCAGCGAGGCCACTACCTCGCCCTGGAACGGATCCAGGAAGCAGGCACGGAACACATACTCCTTGGTGCTCCCGTCCTCATTCACAGTCACGTCCGGATTCGTGGCCGTTCCCGAGATCTGCACCACGCCCTCAGATTCAGCGATCTCGCTGATGGGAATCGCTGCTGAAGAGCAGACGGGACCGATGATATAGTTGACTCCATCCTCAAAGATGACCTTGTTGGCGGCCAGCGCCGCCTCCTGCGCATCGCACTTGGAGTCGCCGATGATGGTCTCAATCTCCCAACCAGCGGCCTCGGCCTCTTCGAACGCCATCAAAGCTCCATCACGCGTCGATTCGCCAAAGGTCTTGACGTCGCCGCTGAGCGGGCCAAGAACAGCGATCTTTACCGGGAAACCAGGGGCTGGGGGCACTAGCGCCGTCTCACCAGCGGTCTCGCCGCTTACTGGCGCTACGATGTCGCTGCCGCCGATCCACTTGTTATAGAGCTCGTCATAGACGCCGCTCTGCTGGACCTTTTTCAGGCCCTCGTTGAAGGCAGCGATAAAGTCCTGCATCTCGCCCTTGCGGACGACGACGCCATAGAACTCTTCCGTCATGGGCTCGCCAACGATCTTGAGCTTGCCACGGAACTGATCCGAGGCCAGCGCAAAGTCAGCGGCCACCGGGGTGTCTGTGACGACGGCATCGATGTTACCATTGACCAGGTCAAGCAACGCCAGGTCGATGTTATCGTATTCCTTGAGCGTGGTGTCCTCGATGTCCTGGATGGCAAACGCGCCCGTGGTGCCAATCTGGGCGCCTACCGTCTTTCCGGGGAGATCCTCGGGTCCCTGGATCTCGGTCTCGTCCGCACGGACGACCGTGATCTGGCCCGCGTTGATGTAGGGGTCGGAAAAGTCATACTTCTCGAGACGATCGTCTCGAATGGTCACGGATGACATGATGGCGTCATAGTCGCCGGCCTCGAGGCCCGCGAAGATGCCGTCCCATGCCACGTTCTTGAACTCGAACTCGAACCCCATTTCTTCAGCAATGGCTGTCATGAGGTCGATATCGAATCCCACGATCTCTTTGTTCTCGTCCACGAACTCCATCGGCGGCCAGGCCGCGTCACAAGCGACAACGACCTTCATCGATGGTTCGGCAGTCGGCCCTACCTCGGAAACGGGCGTGGCCGTGGGCTCCGAGCAGGCCGATAGTACCATCGCGGCCACCAGGATGATGGCGACGACTGGCCACAGTTTGGCCTTCATGTCTTGCTCCTCCTGATACACATTCACGACGTCCGCCATGGTCGGCCATGCCTGGCAAACCAAAGCGATCTGCAGTTGATGTGTCGAGAAGGGCGGCCAACCCAGATGCCTCATCCTAGAGACCAAGCGTCCTTGCTTATGTGGGAGCTCGTGTGGCGTGCGCCTCCTTACTGACTAGCTGGACGCTACCGTATACATGCCCGCCATTCTAGCATAACAACCGCCATGGCTCAAACAACTCGCGGCGAATCCGGGCTAGCACGGGCATACGTCCAAATCTAGCCAGATCAATGCTCAGACACCATGGGCAGTCTGCACAATCCCTCGACCGCCCACCTCACCAAGCCGACCGCTCGTCATTCTTCTCACAGACCGTTGACACTACGTATGGCGTATGTTAGCATGGCGCAGTGATAGAGTGATGGCGTCGTGCCAGCTTGAGACCGTGGGCACCTCTTGTGGAGGGATGCGTCGATGGCTAGCTATCAGAACATTGAAGACAATCCGGCTTGCATCAAGGTCGTCGGCGTGGGCGGCGGCGGGGGCAATGCCGTCAACCGCATGATCGAGGCCGGCATCAGCGATGTCGAGTTCATCGCCGCCAACACGGACGCCAAGGCCCTTTCCATGTCCAAGGCGCCGACACGCCTCTTGCTGGACCTGCACCAGGGCTTGGGGTCCGGCGGCGTCCCGGAAAAGGGAAAGATTGCGGCCGACCACGCTCGCGACGAGCTTCGCGCGGTTTTGCAGGGCGCAGATATGGTGTTTGTCACAGCAGGCATGGGTGGCGGAACCGGTACCGGCGCCTCGCCAGTCATCGCTGAGATCGCGAATGAACTTGATGCATTGACGGTAGCGGTCGTGACCAAGCCTTTCGGCTTCGAAGGCAGCCGTCGGCAGGCGCTAGCTACCGAGGGCATCAAGCGCTTGGCCGAAAACGTGGACACCATGATCGCCATTGAGAACGATCGGCTCCTCGAGATCGTCGGCATCCGCGCATCCGTGAAAGAGGCCTTTGCCTACGCGGACGATATCCTCCGCCAAGGCATTCAGGGTATCTCTGAGATCATCGTCGAGGGCGGCACCATCAACGTGGATTTCGCCGATGTGCGCGCCATCATGGAGGACGGAGGCGCGGCCTTGATGGCCATCGGCAAGGGATCGGGCGAGGAGCGCGTGCTTGCCGCTGTGCGACAGGCTACGCAGAGCCCCTTGCTGGGCGTACGCATTACTGGGGCCCAAGGCATGCTCTTCAACGTCAAGGCAGGCACCGACTTTACGCCGCACGAGCTGGACTATCTGGGGGATCAACTGCAAGAGCACTGCGCGCCTGATGCCAATGTCATCTTTGGCGTCACCTTTGATGAGGCCCTGCAAGGCAAACTGCAGCTCACGGTCATCGCCACCGGATTCGCGCTGGATGCCGACGCCAATGTCTCCCGCCCAGCCGTGGCCAAGCCGACGTCACATGGCCCAGCTGCGACCGACACGCGAACTGGGTTGCGCAGACTCCCGGACGTGGGGCCAGGGCGCATCGTATCCGACGACAAGACGCCTCGGGAAACGCCCTCGCACGACGATTCTGATGTGCGCATCCCGCCCTTCCTACGACGCAGGAGCGATGACAAGAACGGGCGCTAGACCGACGGAAAGCGCAAGGCTCCGAGGGAGTTGGCTGACATCAGCCGGCTCCCTCTCTCGCGTCAGAGCTATCCAGGACAGCGCCCTCAAGCGCCTGCAACGCAAACTGGTAGCCTCGCCAGCCCAAGCCCGCGATCTGCCCCATGCATACCGGCGCCAGCACCGAATTGTGCCGGAACGCTTCACGACCGTGAATGTTCGACAGGTGGACCTCCACAGACGGGATATCGACGGCCTTGAGCGCATCTCGTAGGGCAATGGAATAGTGCGTCAACGCCCCGGCGTTGATCACAATCCCCGAGGCCCAACCCGCTGCCTCTTGGATAGCATCCACCAGTACGCCCTCGTGGTTTGATTGCAGCACATGCACTTTGATCCCGTGCTCGCTCCCCCAGGCGACGAGCCGCTCGTTGATGTCATCCAGCGTATCCGACCCATAGATGCCAGGCTCACGCGTGCCTAGTAGGTTCAGGTTCGGCCCATGGAGCACCAGATACTCTCGCGTCATTGCCACGTCCTTTCCAAAGCCTCCAGAATCTGCGCGTCGGACACACCGCCCTCCACCGTTACCTCACCGATGCTTCTTGGCACGATGAGGCGAAGGCTTCCCCCGCGACGCTTCTTGTCGCTTCGCATCGCCTCGAGCACGCGCTCAGGACGCTCTTTGTCATAGATGGTGGGCAAGTCGTGCCTTGCCAGTGTGCTCTGGATGCGCGAGCGCGTGTCGGCGTCGCATACCCCCATGATCTCGCCCAGATGGGCGGCGGCCACCATTCCCATGCTGACCGCGAGCCCGTGAGCAAGTCGGTAATCGGCGAGCCGCTCAAAGGCATGCCCAAAGGTGTGCCCCAGGTTGAGCGTGGCGCGCACGCCATGCTCCTCTGGGTCCTCCTCGACCACGGCGATCTTGACGGCGATGGCACGCTCAACTGCCCAACCCAGATCCAGTTCAGCATCGGCCTCAAACGCCGCGAATAGCTCCGGGTCACCGATGATGCCGGCCTTGATCGTCTCAGCCAGACCGGCACGGCGTTGGAGTTCCGGCAGCGTCGCCAGAGTCTCCATGTCCACCACCACAAACGCCGGTTGGTGGAATGCCCCGACCAGGTTCTTTCCCTGAGGCCGATCCACCGCGACTTTGCCCCCAACGCTGGCATCCACCATTCCCAAGAGCGAGGTGGGGACCATCACCGTGGGCACGCCCCGCATATAGGTCGCAGCCGCAAAGCCAGCCGTATCGGTAACCACGCCGCCCCCTACCGCTACGACAGCACCCGAGCGATCGAGGCCCTTTTCCACAAAGGCATCGTACAAATGCGCGGCGGTGTCCAACGTCTTGTGCGTCTCCCCATCGGCAAGACATACCTCGAAAGGCGCAAAGCCGCTGGCCTCCAGCGAGCGCATCACTTCAGACAAGTAGAAGGGGGCGATGGTCTCGTTGCTGACCGCTGCGACGCGTGGACCGAACCCGCGCGTCGCCATGAGGGCCCCCAGATGGTGACGGAGGCCCGTTCCCACCAAGACCGGATAGCTGAACCCCTCTCCGTGCACCCACTGGGCGCTTGCCTCGCCGTGCACCAGCGCAACGATCGCCTCGGCGATCTCTTCTGGCCTTCTGCCCGCCGTCTCGATGTGGAAAGGGACCTGCTGATACGCCGGCCTGCGCTTGCGCAAGAGCTCGCGACTACGTCGCCGCGTGTCGTCCCCCGCCAGCATGGGGCGCGACTCGCCACCTCCCAGACGCTCGAGCAACACGTCCTCGCGGCATCCAAGGCAGACCCCCAGCGCTTCGTCGGCCAGAGCTGCACGGTTTGCCGGATCGACCAGCGCACCGCCGCCCGTCGCAATAACGAGGCCACCACGTTGCCCCAACTCGCGGCAGAGATCCGCTTCCATCTCGCGGAAGCGCACTTCCCCTTCCGACGCAAAGATGGCAGGTATCGGCTTGCTCGCTCGCTCCTCGATCACCGCGTCCATATCCACGAACGGGCGGCCGAGCAAACTCGCCACCTGCCTGCCCACCGTGGACTTGCCCGTACCCATGAATCCGGTGATGACGACGTTCCTACTCGGAGATATCAAGGCGCACCCTCGCTACCAGATCGGCCACGACATCGCCTCCATAGCGTTCCAGGAGAGCATCCGCAAGCACAAAGGCCACCATCGATTCTGCGACCACAGAGGCAGCGGGGACCGCGCACACATCCGATCGCTGGTATTGGGTCGTGGCCGATTCAGCCGTCGCAAGGTCCACCGTAGACTGCGGCTTGACCGTCGTGGGGATGGGCTTCATGGCCGCCCGGATCACTACCGGACTGCCGTTGGTGATGCCACCCTCCAAGCCGCCCGCTCTGTTGGTGCACCTTACCACACGATTCTCGTCCCAGTACAAAGCATCGTGTACCTCGGTTCCTCGCGAGCTCGCATTGGCAAACCCGCCGCCAATCTCCACGCCCTTGATCGCCTGGATGCTCATCACAGCCTGCGCCAACCTGCCATCCAGGCGGCGATCCCAATGAACGTGGCTCCCCAAGCCCACTGGCATCCCCGTCGCGACCACCTCCACGACGCCGCCCAGCGAGTCACCATCGGCCTTGGCCGCATCGATAGCCGCTCGCATCTGGGAGGCGGCATCCGCGTCTGGGCAGGAAACATCGCATTCGGCAGCCGCAGCCACGCGCTCCTCGTAGGAGATGCCGTCGAGATCGGCGACCACATCCCCGAGGGCCACCACATAGCCATGCACCTCGGCGCCTGCCTCGGCCAGCAACAGCTTGGCCAACGATCCTGCCGCTACGCGCGCTGCTGTCTCGCGTGCGCTAGCCCGTTCGGCCACCAAGCGCAGATCGTCAAGGGCATACTTGGTGCTGCCTGCCAGATCAGCGTGGCCTGGTCGCGGTCGCGTCCATGGAGGAACATGACGGTCACGCCAGTTGGCCCAGTCGCGGTTGCGGATCAGCATCGCCACCGGGGAACCAATGGTCACGCCGTCGGCCACACCCGAGAGCAGCTCGATAGCATCATGCTCGATGGCTTGACGCTTCCCGCGGCCATAGCCACCTTGGCGACGCGCGAGATCCCGGTTCACATCCTCGACGTTCACGCCCAATCCAGATGGAAGCCCCTCTACGATGGTAACCAGGGCCGGCCCGTGAGATTCTCCCGCCGTCAAGAACCGAAGCATCAGCCGTCCCCCTCCAAAGCCTCCAAGCAGGCCGTCCTCATGACGCATACCTCCGGTTCACGCCCCGACCAGAGCCGCAGCGACTCGGCCCCCTGATGGACCAGCATACCCAAACCGCTCTCGGCCCTTGCGCCGGCCTCACGAGCCATGCGCATGAGCGCCGTCTCTTGGGGATTGTACACCAGATCGAACAAGGGAACCTCGCTCGGATAGGCGACGTCCTTGGGCCAAGGCGAACTGTCCACGTAGGGCCACATACCCACCGACGTCGCGTTGACCAGCAAGCAGGCAGCGTCAAGTGCACTCTGGAGGCTGCCTGCCTCGAGCGTCGCTCCCAACACTCGACAGACCTGTCCTTCACCCATCTCATCCACTAGAGACTTGGCGCGCTCGACCGTTCGGTTCAGGATCAGAATCTCGCTCGCGGTCTGGCGCAGAGCACAGACCACCGCGCGTGCCGCTCCCCCAGCTCCGAGAACGACGGCCCGCCCACTAGCCGCCATACCCGCCTCGCGCAGAGCTCGCAGGAATCCAGCAACGTCTGTGTTATGTCCAAAGAGACGTCCATCGCGGAGGATGATGGTGTTCACCGCCCCCACCACGCGGGCCTCCTCGGAAAGCTCGTCCACAAGTGGCAGCACCGCCTGTTTGTGAGGGACCGTTACGTTGGCCCCAACGAGACCCAGAGCCCGCAAGGCAGAGACGGCTTGACTGATGCCCTCCGGGGGCACGGGCAACGGGACATAACACCAATCCAAGCCCATGGCGTCGATGGCAGCGTTCTGCATGGCAGGCGATACGCTGTGTTCAGTAGGCCAGCCAAGGAGCCCTACCAATTTTGTGCGTCCCGTGACACGTTGCACCATCGGTTACTCGCTATCCCCACACCATGGCGCCAGGCGCAAGGCGCTCCATGACCTGATCAAAACCCGGGAACGAATCCACGATACACCCAGCGCTCTCGACGACGGTCTCACCATCGGCTACAAGACCGGCTACCGCCAACGTCATTGCCAGGCGATGATCGCCGCCGCTATCCACGACGGCTCCCTGTAGTTGCGTTGGCCCCTCTACCAAGAACCCGTCCGGGCGCTCCTCGATGTGCGCGCCCAAGCGCCCCAACTGCGTTGCCAGAGCCGCGATGCGATCCGTCTCTTTGACGCGAAGCTCGTGCGCGCCACTCACGAGCGTCTGGCCAGAAGCTTGCGTGGCGATCAACCCCAGCACCGGAAATTCGTCAATCATTCGTGGCACCAAGGAGCGCGGTATCGTCGCGGCGACCAGATCCTCGCGCCGGATGACCAGATCGGCCACTGGCTCGCCGCCAGCAGTTTCCTCGTTCTCCAGCGTGACCGTCGCGCCCATGAGGGTAAGCGCATCCACCAACCCAGTTCGCGTGGGGTTCACGCCCACGCCTCGCACTGTCACTCCTCTCGTAGACCCGATGAGAGCCGCCGCCACCAGGTAGGCAGCCGACGAAAAGTCGCCGGGCACCCGCACATCCAGTGGCGACACCTCTGGCACGGGACCTCGCAGCGAGTGCCTCAAGTCGTTCGTACGCACAGGCACACCTCGCGCGCGGAGCATCCGCTCCGTGTGATCGCGGGAGACGCCCGGCTCGACAAGCACCGTCTCTCCCTCTGCGGATAGTCCCGCCAGGAGCAGGCACGACTTGACCTGGGCACTTGCCACAGGCAGCTCGTACCGGATCCCCTTCAGGCCACCACCCCGGATCGCCAGCGGTGGCAACCTGCTACTATCGCGCCCATCGATGGTCGCGCCCATAGAGCGCAGCGGGTCCACAATGCGAGCCATCGGCCTCCGGAGTAGCTGCCGATCCCCAGTGAGCACCGAGAACCATGGTCTCCCCGCCACCAGTCCCGCCAAGAGGCGCATCGTCGTGCCAGAACGGACACAGTCGAGAGGAGAGGCTGGCTCTTTCCATTGGCGGAAAGACTTGCCCTTGACGACCAAGTCGGCGCCCTCTCGCGTCAAGTCAGCCCCAAGACCATGGACGCAGTCCATAGTAGCGCGACAATCGGTGCCGTCCAGATAGTCCGCGATACGTGACGTTCCCTCGGCCATGGACGCCAAGAGGATAGCGCGATGCGTGATCGACTTGTCGCCAGGAACGCGGACATCGCCGCCAACCTGGGCTGGCCGCCGAATGGTAACTCTCATGGATAGATCCCCTTGCGCCTCTCGCTCGCAGCGGTCAGGACATCTGTCAAGGCAGCCAAATCGCCTTCCTCAAGCAGGTTTCGCAGTCTCCGTAGAGCCCCCTCGCCGGCCCTGAGGGCCATCAGCACCTGGTCACGGTTGGTCGTCAGGATGTCCAGCATCATGCGCACATCGCTGGCTGCCACACGGCTCGTGTCACGAAACCCACTGGCGGCCAGCTCCCAAGGAAGGCTCTCACCGCCAGCCAGGTCCTCAGCAGCAAGAACCAGCGCAACCGCCATGCTGTAGGGGAGATGGCTCGCGATGGCCACGGCCCAATCGTGTTGATCGGGCTGCAACACCATGGGCTTGGCTCCCACGCCCTCCACCAACTCGCGGCCAAGCGCCAACGCCTCTGACGTGGTCCGAGAGGTGGGGCACAGGACGTAGCGCTTTCCCTCGTACAAGGCAGGATCCGCTACGGCCAATCCCGAGGACTCTTTGCCACACATTGGATGACCACCCACCGCCTGCACGTGACCCGGGAGCCCATCCATCGCCTCACAGATGGCACGCTTGGTGCTACCCACGTCGGTAACAAGCGCGCCCGGCTGGAGGTGGCGACCTAGGGCGTGAAGCTTGGCCACGATATCCGTCACAGGCGTCGCCAACACCACAACATCGGCTGTCGCAAGCCCCTCGGCGAGGTCTGTTGTGGCCTCGTCCACGAATCCTAGGCGGCGCGCTAGAGGCACCTTGCTCTTCCGACGCGTCACGCCGACCACTCGGCGGCATGCATCCCTTCGGCGCAGGGCTGCTGCCAGAGAGCCGCCCATCAGTCCCAACCCTACCACCGTCACCTGCGCCTCGGAAAGAGATCCTACCACGACTTCCCCCTAGACGGTCCGACCGATGGCCGCAGCCACAGCCTTGATACGGTCCATTAGCTCGTAGAAGCGATCAGGGCGCAGCGACTGCTCGCCGTCGGAAAGCGCCATCTCTGGCTGAGGATGCACCTCGATGAGAAGCCCGTCCGCTCCCGCAGCCACAGCCGCCAATGACAAAGCCGAAACCCAGCGCCAGTTGCCGCACGCGTGGCTAGGATCCACGATGACGGGCAGGTGTGTCAACTCTTTCAGCACCGGCACAGCGCTGATGTCGAGCGTGTTACGCGTATACGGTTCGAACGTGCGAATGCCTCGCTCGCAGAGCATCACCCGGTAATTGCCATGAGAGAGAATGTACTCTGCAGACATGAGGAGCTCTTCCATGGTAGACATCATGCCTCGCTTGAGCAGAACGGGCTTGCCAGATCGGCCTACCGCGTGCAGCAGGTTGAAATTCTGCATGTTGCGCGTCCCGATCTGCAGGATGTCGGCATGCGCCGCGACCATGTCCACCTGCTCGGGTGCCATGACTTCGGTGACCACGGCCATATCAGTCTTGTCGCGCACCTCCTGCAGCAGCTCTAGGCCCTCCCGGCCTAACCCCTGGAAACTGTAGGGAGAGGTCCGGGGCTTGAAGACGCCTCCCCGCAGGACGCGCACGCCAACGCGACGGACGGCCCCCGCTGCTTCAAACAGCTGTTCGTGGCTTTCGACAGCGCAAGGCCCTGCCATGACAACAAAGGCATTGCCGCCAATGTCAACGTCCTTCACCGAGACGACGGTATCCTCTGGATGGAATCCTCTGCCTGCCAGCTTGAATGGCTTGAGGATGCGTACCACTTGCTCCACACCATCCATGGCCTCGAACACGCTCTCTCGTAACCGACGCTGATCGCCGATCACACCAACGATGGTGGTCTCTTTGCCCTGGGACAGATGCGCCTCGCACCCCAACTCGGTCACACGATCTACGACGTCCTGGATCTGCTCATGCGTGGCTCTCTGCGACATCACAACGATCATCGGTCACCCTCCCTACCCGCTACCAGGTCCGGTCGAAGGACGCGAGCTCCTCGCAGATAGACATGATGCACTGCATCCTGAGCGCGATCGGTATGCCATAGCAGCAGCACGCGAATGCAACGCGGCAGAGCGCCAGGCACCGGTATCTCCTGTGCGTCCATCAGTGGCACCTGGTCCCACCCCAGGTCCCGAGCGGCAGCAGCGGGGAACGCCGCGTCAAGATCTCGTGTCACCGTGAACCAGGCAGCAGCCAGGTCCTCGGCAGCCAGGTTGTTCTCGCGCTGTATCATCGTCAGAAGCTCGCGTGTGGCATCTAGAATCGCTTCTGGATTGTTCGCGTCGACGGTGGTCGCACCACGGACTCCTCGGATTATCATGGTCCTCCCAGTTGATCCTTGCACAAAGAAACGCGAGGCCTGCGCCTCGCGTTGCGATCATCGCTCTCGTCTTGTAGTGCTGCAGCGAACTACAACTCCTGGCTAGGCGCCTGCGTGCCCCCTATGTAGCCAGAATAATAGTAGGTAAAGGCCTCGAATCGACGGCTCACTCTATGTGCCACGTGCCACCCTTACCGCGTCCACTCATCAGGCTTCTCGCGGGACAGCCTATCACATGCTTGCAGGCAAGTCAAGCCCCAGCCCGCCACGATCAGCCCCGTGTACCAAATGGCGCAGAAGTTTCCCAGGCCTGGCGGGGCTCTTGGAGAATAGCGCGGCTCCAGGGGCATCCGCCATGTTCCACCGCATAGGGGCAAGCCTCGAGAGGAGCCCGCCCCACACTCATGCCAAGACGCTCCAATCCACGCACGAGATGGCACAACGGAAGCCCTACAACGTTGGCATAGCAGTCTCCCAAACATTCTACTGGCGAAAAGATGGCATGCTGGATCGCATAGGCCCCCGCTTTGTCCATAGGATCTCCCGTGGCGACGTACGACGCGACCTCGCCCTTGGCATACGTTCTCATATACACCGGCGTAGTCGCCCCTTGCGTCATCACGCAGCCTCTATCCGCAACCAGCAAGGCCAAGCTGGTGATGACACTGTGCTCACGCCCTCGCAGACGCCACAGCATGGAGCTAGCTTGCTCAGGATCGCTCGGCTTGCCCAGACTCTCGCCATCCAGAACGACAATGGTGTCGGCCGCAATCACCAGTTCAGCCGGGTTCGCGCTATAGGACGCAAGCGCCTTCTCCCTAGCCAAACGACTTGCCATATCACCGGGGAGCTCGCCCTCTCGCGAACTCTCGTCTACCCAACTAGGATGCACGGCGAAATCGAGTCCCAAACGTCCCAGCAGCTCGCGTCTTCGCGGCGAAGCCGAAGCCAGCGCAATCTTCAAGGCGACTCCTCTCAGCCATCCTGTGACACAGAACCTGAACCCAACCAGCATCCACATGAACGGTAGGCCCATCATACCGCAGCACATCCCTGGCCACCAAAGTCCGATGGTGGCAGTAGCGGCTTTGACCCCCCTTCAAGCCCCGCGTAGAATCGACTCCATGTGGACATCTACTTGCCAGGTCAAGGGGGACATGCTGTGAGAGCGCTCATCACCGGCGGGTGTGGTTTCATCGGTAGCCATCTGGCCGAAGCCCTTCTCGCCCGAGAAGACCACGTCACCGTCATTGATGATCTGAGCACAGGCCGCCTGGAGAACATTGCCTCCTTTGTATCGCATCCTCGCTTCACCTTTGCCATCGAAAGCATCACCAACGAGACCGTTATGGATCGGCTCGTGAGCGAATGCGACATCATCTATCATCTCGCTGCAGCCGTGGGCGTCGACCTCATCGTCCGTGACCCCGTGCGCGTGCTCCAGACCAACGTGGAGGGCTCGGCTGTCGTTTTCCGCATTGGAGCGCGTTACCGCAAGAAGGTGATGGTGGCGTCCTCCTCCGAGATCTATGGCAAAAGCACCAAGGTGCCCTTCTCGGAGGATGACAACCGCGTCGTCGGGCCGACATCGCGATCGCGGTGGAGCTATGCATGCTCCAAGGCAATGGATGAGTTTCTCGCCTTTGCCTACGGCAAGCGGATCGATCTTCCCGTCGTCGTGATGCGGTTTTTCAACACCGTGGGTCCTCGTCAGACGGGACGCTATGGCATGGTGATTCCCCGCTTTGTGCAGCAGGCGTTGAGCAATCAGCCCATCACCGTCTATGGCGATGGGCAGCAGACGCGTTGCTTTGCTCACGTCAAGGATGTGGTAGACGCGATCATCAACCTCAGCCTGACTCCGGCGGCTCTGGGACAGGCCTTTAACATCGGGGGCACGCACGAGGTGACCATCGAGCAACTAGCCAAGAGGATCATCGCTCTCACAGGCAGCAGCAGCCCCATCATCAAGATCCCGTACGACGAGGCTTACGAAGAGGGTTTTGAGGACATGCGCCGGCGTCAACCCGATATCTCGCGAATCCGAGAGGCCATAGGGTGGCGGCCCACCAGGGACCTGGACGCCATCCTGCGCGACGTCATCACCGATCAACGGGCCGGTGCGTTCCGGGATGGGGTCGAAGGCTCCCCAGAAAGCGCGGCCCGTGGGTAGGGTACCAAGCCGCTCCTCCCAGGCGCGGTCAAGATGGGAATGGCAGCGCGCAATCGTGCTGAGCAGGTGGCTAGCTGCGATCCTGAGCACGGCCATCGTGTTGGGGTGCTTGCCCCCACCAGCTGCCATCACGTCGCAACCCGACACCAGCCATCAGGCGCCCACAAGGACCGTCCTGGCCGCGGCGCTCCACGGAACCCTTACGGCCAAGGCGCCTACGCCCACAAACACCCCCACGGCGCCCCCGACCCAGACCTTGCCGCCTCCTACCATGACGCCGACGCCGCAGTCGACGCCTACGGCACCACCCCTCGAGATCCTGCCCATGCTGGCCTTTGTGCGGCTGGGAGCTGATGGCATCGCCAACGTCGTCGTGCGGGACCTGTCATCCGGCGAGGAGCGCGTGCTGACGCACTTTGCGGAGGCGATGGGCATCTTTGACCTTCGCTGGGCTCCTGATGGCAAGAGCCTGGTGCTGGTCAGCGCGCACAACTATTTGGCCAGCCGCGTGAACGAGCGCAACGTGTTCACCGTGCAGAGCGACGGAACCGGCCTGCGCATGATCACTGGCGATGTCATGCCACCCAGCGAGGCAAGCGGACCTTTTGTCAGCATCACTGGCGTGATCTCTGGCACGACCGCTCCTTGCTACGTCTCAGCACAAGGAGCCGCCAGTGCAGTAACGGCGGATGCCCGAGGTGTCTTCACCCTGACGGGCGTCCCCGAGACGGCTGGTTGGATTCGCGCCGTATGCGCTCCCTCTGAGACAGCCTCACAGGCGTTGGAGGAGACCGGCACGACGATGCCCATGTTGCCATCGTATCAGGGATCCGCATCGCTCGTCGAAGCGGACTCCACACCGATGACGATCACGCTCCAAGTGAGTCCAAGCGGCCAGGGATGGCGCCAGGCGTCTCTTGCGCCCGAAGGAGATCGCTTCTGCGGCGTGCGGTACACCTGGACGCTCGATGCCGAGGGCAGGGCCGTGTACGAGTCCAGCGGCTATCTCTATGACATCGAAAAGCACGCAGCGCATCCCATTGAGCTTCCAGAAGGCGCGCGCATTCAGGACCTGGCTTGGTCGCCAAGAGGCGACCGCATCGCCGGCGTCTACCGTCTCGAGCAGGGCTCCTATCTCGGCCTCTGGGATACGGAGGGCAAGCTGGTCGAGACCGTCTTGGAGATCGCGGACACGGACAGCATCATCATGACCGCCAAAGACCTGAATTGGGCGCCCGACGGAACGGCTTTGGCCTATGCCCTACAGCAACACTACTGGTGGGAGGATCCGACGTACAAGACCGAGATCTGGACCCTATCGCTCGAGGATCTTGCCGCAAGTCGCGTTACAGAGCTCCAATGGGGCGAACACGCAACGCATCCCTCCTGGGCGGCAGACGGGCAGACGCTCTACTATGAATTCGCACGAGCCCCGCAGAGTGAGCCGTCGCCCGCTTCAAGCGACTATGGCCTGAGAGCCATCGCGTCTGACGGCACGGGCAAGAGCCTGTCTATACTGGATGGCGAGCCGGCCAAGCTGCCGGCCGCTCACCCAAGCTGCGCCATGGGCAATCCCCGCGTTGAGGACGTCATCTCGGAAGGTGCTCCGTGAGCGAGCTTGCACCCACGGCTAGAAAGGATGCTCGCGCCTCCAACAACTCGCTTGCTGGCTCTCCTTTCCCTCTGGGGGCCACCATCACGGCGCGTGGGACCAACTTCTGCATCTTTACTGCCAACGCGACTTCTGTAGAGTTGCTCCTCTTTGATCAGTGCGATCAGAGTGAACCCTCTGAGACCTATGTGCTGGATCCAGAACGCAACCGGACCTACTACTACTGGCACATCCTGCTTCCCCATGTTGGCCATGGGCAGATCTATGCCTACCGCATCCATGGCCCCTACCGCCCCGAAGAGGGGCACCGCTTCAACCCACACAAGCTGCTGCTCGACCCCTATGCCAACGCCATCGCCTGCGCCGATCGTTACAGCCGACTAGAGGCGTACGGCTTTCATGAGAACACGGATACGGCCTTCAAGGCGATGGTACTGAACCTAGAAAGCTACGACTGGGAGGGGGACACGCCGCTCCAGCGGCCTTTTGATGACACCATCATCTACGAGACCCACGTCAAAGGCATGACGGCGCACCCATCTTCGGGTGTGGAGCATCCTGGCACCTACAAGGGATTCGCCGCCAAGATCCCCCATCTCCAGCGGCTGGGCGTGACGGCCGTCGAGCTGTTGCCGGTGCAGCAGTTCGATGAGCAAGAGGTCATGCGAGTGAACCCCAAAACGGGTCAGCGCCTCACCAACTACTGGGGCTATGCGCCTGTCGCCTATATGGCGCCGCATGTCGGCTATGCCACTCGCCCAGACCCTATCGTGGCAGCCGACGAGCTCCGCGACCTCGTCAAGGCCCTTCACCAAGCTGGCATCGAGGTTATCCTGGACATTGCCTTCAACCACACGGCCGAAAACGACCACACCGGGCCCACCTTTGGCTTCCGCGGCATCGAGAATGTGGCCTACTATATCCTGCAGGAGGACATGCGCCTCTATGCCGACTTTTCGGGGTGCGGCAACACACTCAACTGCAACCACTCTATCGTAAGGCGGTTTGTCGTAGACTGCCTGCGCCACTGGGTACAGCACTATCATGTGGATGGCTTCCGCTTTGATCTTGCATCGGTCCTGTCGCGCAACGAGCGAGGCGAGGCCATCGCTGATGCCCCCATCCTGTGGCAGATCGAGTCGGATCCAGTCCTTGCGGGCACCAAGCTGATCGCCGAGGCATGGGACGCCGCCGGCCTCTACCAAGTTGGTTCCTTCACCGGCGATAGGTGGACCGAGTGGAACGGGCGCTTTCGGGATGACGTGCGTCGCTTTGTCCGCGGCGATGCCGGCATGGTCAAGGATCTTGGGCAGAGGCTGACAGCCAGCTTTGACATGTTCGCCGACAAGCCCAGTTACGCCTCCCACCGCAGCATCAATTATGTCACATCGCACGATGGCTTCACGCTGCACGACTTGGTGGCCTACGATCACAAGCACAACCAAGCCAATGGTGAAGGCAATCGCGATGGCACCGACCTCAACTACAGTTGGAACTGCGGTGTGGAAGGCCCCACCGATGATTCCAAGGTGATCGCGTTGCGTGAACAGCAAATGCGCAACCACCTCGTCCTGCTCATGGTCGCCTGGGGGACACCGATGCTCCTAGGGGGCGACGAGTTCGCTCGGTCTCAGCAAGGCAACAACAACGCCTACTGCCAAGACAGCGATATTAGCTACGTTGATTGGTCCGATGCTGAGCAAGGTAAGGAGCTGACGCGCTTTCTGAGGGAACTCGTCGCGTTCCGGAAGCGCCACACCACCCTTACCAGCATCCGCGCGGTGAACGGCGGGGCGCCAAAGACACTTTTGGAGGACCACGTTACCTTCCACGGAGTCGACGCGGGCGAGCCCGATTGGGGCAGTCACTCTCAGAGTCTGGCCATCCAGTACCACGCCACCGACACCGATACCGATATCTATGTGGCCGCCAATGCCTATCACAGGGCTCTAGCCTTTGAGCTGCCAGAGGGATACGCCTGGCGCCGGGTCATCGACACGGCGCTGGATAGCCCCAAGGACATCGTCGACGAGAAGGCCGCTCCGCTCGTGGAGCAGAAGCGCTATCGAGTGCAGGCCAGAAGCGTGGTGGTACTGGTGGCTGACAAGGGATGAGCCGCGACTGGATCTAGAGGCGCACGTCGGGCTTTAGGACGCCCACATAGGGGAGATTTCGATAGTGGCCGTTGCTATCGAGGCCATAGCCAACCACGAACTCGTCAGGTAGCTCAAAGCCGTGATAGGCGAGAGGGATGTCGATCAGCCGACGATACGGCCGATCAAAGAGGACGCACACGTTCAGGCTGGCGGGCTCACGCGTCCGAAGGGCGCGCAAGAGATAATTGAGCGTCAACCCCGTGTCGATCACGTCCTCCACAAAGAGAACATGGCGCCCGGTGATGGACTCATCCAGGTCTTTCGTAATGCGTACCGTACCGGCGCCTCTATCCGCCGCATAGTGCGAGATGGCCATGAAATCGACGCCGACGGGGATCGTGATCGCCCGCAAGAGATCCGCCATGAACATCACCACGCCATTGAGTACGCCAACGAGGAGGGGATCGCGCCCGGCATAGTCGTCGGAGATCTCGCTGCCAATGGCGGCGATGCGCGCGCCAATCTCCTCTTCGGTCAGCACGACTCTGTCAAGATGGCTGTCAAGGCGCATGGCCTGGGTATCCATGCTACGATTCCTTTGCATTCTGGCCAATGAGCTCTTCGCCGAGCTCCTCAATGCCCAGACGCTCGAGTAGCCGGCGAAAGTCCTTGCGGTTCCAGAGCTGCACGCGCACCTCGGGATAGAGCCCCCTCAGGCGACGCAACTTGCGGCGCTTGAGCCGCGTCAGCTTCTGCCTGAGGGTGGTCAGCTCTACATACAGATCCTGCTCCACAAGATAGAAATCGGGCGAAAAGGCTTCGAGCAGGTTGCCCTCATCATCCCAGTCGGTGGGGAAGGTCAGGGGCTCATATTGCCAGGCGATCCCGTAATAGTCCAACACACGTGCGAACTCGCGCTCACTCGGGTGCTGGAACTCGATGTCCTCTTTGGACACCGTAGGGTTCTCGATGACCGGGGGTCTAGTCTGGTCCTTGCGCTGATTCAATGGTATGCTCTGTCTCCCTCCGCGGCCGGATTATACCGCCCCGGGGAGAGGTGTCAATGATTGCCAACCCCATCCATCCCACAGGAGGAGACCCGTGCAGATCCGCCAGACACGCATGGACGAAGGCACAAGGCTCGAACTCTGCCAGGACGACAAGACGCTGAGCAGCCTCGGCGTGTATGATCGCGACATCCGCATCGAGGATCGCGTCATCCGCCTTGGCGGCATTGGTGGGGTGGGCACCCCTCCAGAGCACCGGATGAAGGGATACGCCCGACGGGTGCTCGATGCTAGCATCACATTCATGCAAGACAATGGGTACCATCTTTCCGCGCTCTATGGCATCCCTGACTTTTACGCGCGTTGGGGCTTTGCCCCTGCGCTTCCAGAATCCCGCGCCGCCATCAAGACGCGCGATGCCGAGCTAGCCGCAGCACGTTTGCCAGTCCGCCCGATGACGCCGGAGGACGCGACGGCCGTTGCAGCCTTGTACGCCAAGGCTAACGCCACGCGCACGGGCACGGTGGTGCGCTCAGAAGACTGGCCAGGCTTCAAGCGTGGCCCCGGCTGGACAAGCCGCTTTGCCACATTTGTGGTCGAGCAGGATGGCGACGTGGCCGGCTATGCGATGTACACGCTAGACATTTCGAGCTGCATCATCGGCGAAATCGGCTACCGCGACGGATCCGTCTGGAGCACCATCCTGGCAGAGATAGGCCGAATCGCCTGGGAGCGCCGCCTGGAAAAGCTCACCATCATGGCCCCACCGGACGATCCGTTTCTGACCTACTGCCAACGGTACGGCTACGCGCTAGAGCTTTCGTACGCGCGCAACGCTCACGGCATGGCGCGGGTCATCGACCAAGACGCGCTCATCGAGGAGCTAGCCCCACTGCTGCAACGGCGCGCCTCTGAGGCCAGCCTGGCATGGGCGGGGACCCTGACATTCGACACCGATCTGGGGCAGACACATCTCGCCTTCGGGTCGGGCAAGGCGAGTCTGCGTGTGCACCTGCCCCAATGGGCACTCGCGCAGCTCGTGCTGGGCTACCGCGGTATTGAGGACATCCTATTCGAGTCCGAAGCTCACGCGGATCCAGGCGCCATCCCTATCCTTCAAACCATCCTCCCAAAGGGCTTCGCGTACACCTACGCCGCAGACCGCTACTAGTCCAGGCCAAGGGGGAGGCCCTGTTGGCCTCCCCCTTCTCTCAGGCGGGGGCTGCTAATCGAGAGCTTCCGCTGGCAATCCCTCGGGTAATGGAGCCGGTCTCTCAAAAGAGCTCTTGATGGCTTGGGTCTCTCCGCTTTCGGATGCATCCAAGAACGCCCGCATGCACTCCAGCACGTGGTAGCCCTGGGCGCCGGTAATGCGGTGCGGCCTTCCCCCGGCGATGGCGTGAGCCATGTCCGCCACACCGATCCCCCAGTAAGCCCGCCCGTCAGCATGCCCGTGGCTGAGAGGCACCTCCGCCCACTCGGACTCGCCGGCGCGTGCCAGCCGTACGGGTCCACCGAGCGAGTTGGGGTCGGGCACCGAAAGGCTGCCCTCGGTGCCATAGATCTCGATGCGAGGCAGCGTCGAAGCCCACACCGCAAAGGTCGTGATGATGGTCCCGATGGCACCGCTGGCGAATCGGAAGGTGCCGGTCACATGGTCGGGGGTTTCCACGGCAATACGCTCGCCGTACTTGGGCTGGCTAGTGATCAGCCTCTCGCCGATCTGGATCCCCGTCGTGGCGCTGATTTCGGCGATGGGC